>VAPF01040447.1_pt1 | contig 17072 bp, 11 predicted proteins | sample 3393931 | NCBI WGS metagenome assembly VAPF01 (sample SAMN08290437, study PRJNA428436) | hydrothermal vent metagenome | isolation source: Deep-sea hydrothermal vent chimney | place: Atlantic Ocean: South-mid Altantic Ridge | depth 2773 m m | reverse complement strand
AGACCCGTCAGGTTTTCCGTCATGAAATCGGCATCTATGCGGAATGGTACGGTCTCGTCAAAATAATGCACGAATACGTCATTCATTTCGTTGCGGGGTATCGAGACTATCAAGGCGATGGCGACGATGCTCATACCCCAAATTAATTTGTGGCGTTGCTTAACTACAAAGTCACCGACACGATGCATCAGGTGGCTTTCATCGTTTTCAACAAGACTTACGCGCACCGGCAATACCGACATTAACGCAGGCAAAAGTGTGACGGATAAAAAGAAGGAGGCAACGACACCTATGGCCACCATGTTGCCGAGGTGTTGGAAGGGGGGGACATCGGAAAAGTTCATGCTCAAAAACCCCAGTGCGGTAGTCACGCTGGCAAGAAATACCGGTTGCATATTAATGCGCAGGCTTTCTACGATGGCTGCCTTTTTCTCACGTCCCATACGCATTTCGTGCAGCATGGTGACGAGAATATGCACACAGTTGGCGATGGCCATGGTGAGCACAATGGTCGGGGTGGAAGCCGACGGTGGGGTAATGGGAAAACCCAGATAACCACCCAGCCCCATGGCTGTCATGATGGAGCCGATAATCACCACCAGGGTAGCGAAGGTGCCGGAGACACCACGAATCATCAGTCCGAGAGTGATCAGCATGAGCGCAAAGCTGATGAGCACCAGTCCCTTCATGTCACTCTGTGAGGCTTCCGCAAAGGCGTTATTCATGAACACCATGCCGCTGAGGTAGATGTCAATCTGCGGATACTGTGCTTCAATTTCGGCGGCAAGATTACGTGAGAAAGCGACGATTTCTGGTACTTCGGTTATGTTTTCACCGGGTAGTTGCACGGTGACATTGATGCCGGTGACCTGGGTACGGTCAGAAACAAGGCGGTTCAGCAACATGGGCTCACTGAGTGCAACACGTTTTATTTTTTTACGGTTGTCGTCAGTCAGCTCGATCTCTTCATCAATCAGATCCCTGACCAGTAAATCATCACCCTCGGCTTCGGTGTTTTGAAAGTTGGCTAGTGAATCGACGCGGATGGAATAGGGCGTTTGCCAGGCTTTTTCTGTCAGTATTTTTATCGCTTCCAGGGTTTCTTTGCTGAAAGCACTTCCGTCTTTGGGGGCCAGGACAAACATGACATTGTCATTTTTGGTATACATGGCCTCCAGTGCTTCAAAGGCGAGTAACTGAGGGTTGTCGCCACTGAAAAAGACCCGGTAGTCAGTTTTGAACTCGAGGTGTTTGCCACCACTGGCTGCGCCCGCCACTATGAGTATAGCGGCCAGCATCACTAGCCAGGGATGACGGGTAATCCACTGAGCGTAACGAATAACGAGAGTAGACTCACTCATAATGGTTTTCCTTTTTTTCAGGGTTTATACGTTGTTGTGTGTTGTTGCGTTCAGGTTTAACGCTTTTCCAAGCCGTTCAGCATCAGTTGCACTACGTTTTTGGCACGTTTTTCAAAGGTTTCAAAATTATGTAGAGACATGAACAGGGGCACGCTGAATAGCGTGATAGCGGTGGTAATGGCCTCGGCGGTATCTTGTACATTGGGAATAAAAAATTCGTCGCGTCGGACACCGTCTTCCAGCAGTTCAACGATCAACTTATGTCTGTTGAGTTCGTACTGATTCACTATTTCCAGGCGTGCATCACAAATGGCGGTGACCATTTCATTTATGCGTGGATTATTGGCCCATTCGTTGTGGGTGTGGCTCAGTACTTGTAATACGACATTATGCAGACGTTCTGCCGCAGGTTGCTGGGTCTGTTGCACCACATCTTTTATCAGTAGCAGTTTAGTATCGAGGCAGGCACAGGCCAGGTTGGAGCCGATATCCAGTTTATTTTTGAAAAAACGGTAGAGGTTGGCGGCAGACATGTCGCAGTCTTTGGCTATTTCAGCCATGGTGGTCTTGTTGTAGCCAAACTGGGCGAAACGTTCACCGGCTGCAGTGAGAATGCGTGTACGGACATCGCAGACTGGGCTGGGTGTGTTGGAGTTAGTGTGAGTGCTCATAATTCAAGCACTGTAATCCCTAAATGCTGAACATTCAAGACAATATTCAGTGGTTATTATTCAGAGGGCGCGCTCAAATCCAATGTATGACCGTTTTTAAGCGGACCGTGCTTAATTGCATCTGGGGAAATTGCGCCTGATGCTGTTGGTATCGGTCGGGGGTTACTTCCGCAAATGGAGATTGTCCTTTTGTTTCCATTGTTAACACCCCCTCAAGGCGGATGGGAGCTTAAGCCTCATTCGGCATGTCTTGCCCAGCCTGATCGCATACGTCAGCGAGGCCAAACCCTCGAATCGGGTGGATTAGGCGCGCATTAATAACAGCCTCGGCTTCAACACTAAAAAAATCCCGCACCATGAGGGGAGGGGACAATCGGCCATACGGCCAGTCAATCCGGTTTTAGCCGCAACTCGAAGCCACCCGCTTTAGCTGATGGAGTCTGCATTTTGGTCTTTAGCCATCCCGAGTATTTAGGGTATTAATCTATCGCCCACGCAATCACAGATTCATTAACGGGCATTATGCTTTTCAAAACGATCTGCATAGCCTGTTCCGGTGAGGCATACCCCTGCTTGGTAAAAAATGATAAACAACCAGAAGGAGAGTGCGCCTGCACCGGAATGCCGGGATATCTCCGTTCCACCTTTTTCAATAGTGCGGTTCCGATGCCACGACGCTGATAATCTGGATGCACCAATAATTCACCAATCATGGTAGTGAATACATTATCACTAAAGGCACTCACATAACCGATGAGTTCGTCCGCCGAATTTCTGGCCTGGGCTGTGAAGGGATAGGCTTCTATCGAGCGTTCAATATCAGCGCAAGAAGAGTGACGTGACCAGTTCACTGAGTTTCTCAATGAAGTTAACTCTTTAGCAACGATATCTTTACCTGTTTTGAGTTTGATCTCAGACATTTGTTTTTTCCTTTGAGGTAACCGTCCTGGAAAGAAATTGATAGAAAAACCCGACGATAAAAAAGAAAATCAATAAAGCGATCAAATAACGATAACGAGTGTCTTCTTCTGCTTCATTTTGTTTCACTTTGTCCATCACCTGGCCTTCGACTTGAATGTTTTTCTCCGTGAGTTGAGCGGGCTGTGATGTGGCAGGTTCAGACAATTGAGCCTCTTGCACCTCTTTCACTAAAGGAGCTAAACCAAATCCTGTTGCTTGTTCGTTGACATATTCTCTGAATTGTTCGTTTTGAGTTAATACATCGTATTTTTGCGCTATTTCTATATAGGTTTGAGTGAGTTCCCTGAGCGTATCAGCATCGGTAGTCCAATACTCTTTTCGTGCGGCCTCCAGCATACGTTCGATGATCTGTGCCAGGGCATGAGAATTATTGTTTTCATACCATTCGCGCATGTTGAGTTGGTATTTATCTTGTACGTAGACTTCGAAAAATTCCTGCCATTGATCATCGCGCACATTGTCGGGGTCGACGACTTGCCAGCCCCAAAAGTTGTTCAGTACATCCAGTGTGGTTAACGTACCGGCATAGCCTTCTGCCTGAATTTCTTTAATCCATTGTGGGTGGAATTGGCGTGTGCGCAGCTCGGCGGCTAAAAAACGCCCCAGTGGTTCACTGCGACTGTTGTCGGGGTCACGCAAGTTGGAGATAAACATTTCAGGGCTTTTGCCATCGAGGTGACGTATGGCCAATGAGATACCCCCCATGTACTGGAACGGGTCATCACTGCTGAGTAGTCCATAGACGTTGGAGGATCGGGAAAAAAGAGCAACGTCGGTACCCGAGAGGTTTTTGGCGTAGAGATCAACATCAGGCAATTTTTCACCCCAGGTTTTTTCGTCACTGCCATAGAAAAACCCCATGCGTGACAAGTAGAGTTTGGCCAGTTTGTCTTCTGTTTTCCATGTATCAGAAGCCATGCTGGCGCTGGCGACATTGGTGCCATAGTTACCACTTTCGTTGGAAAAAATACGAATGGTAGACAGTTTACCTGCCTCGTTTTCATCCATGCCTTCGGCAATGAGTTCTGCTTTAAGTTTGTTGGCATGACGATAAACAAAGTTATTTTCTTCTTTCAGCTGTGCGACTTCTTCGATGGCTTTGGCGATCATCATCATGATATTGGGAAAGGCATCACGATAGAGACCGGTAGCAGAGAGCACCACATCGACACGAGGGCGTTTTAATTCGCTATAAGGAATGATTTCTGTGCCAGTAACACGGCCATTGTCGTTCCATACGGGGCGCACACCCATGGCGTAAAGCACTTGAGATTCCACCACTCCCAGATGACGCATAGTCTCGATAGACCACATGGAAAAGGTTATTTTGTCAGGATAAATGCCATGGTCGTTGAAGTAGTTGGCAATCAAATCATCCATTAAGGCTTTGCCGGACTGCCATGCGGCTTGCGTGGGAATCTTTGACGGATCAAAACCATAGAGATTGCGGCCACTGGGCAAGGCTTCAGGGCTACGGACTGGGTCGCCGCCGGTAGAGCTGCTGACGTATTGGCCAGCCAGGGCTTCCAGCAATGCACTGTTTTCTTCAATATTCTGGAAATTGGCATAGTTGGCCTTGGACTCGATCAACAAATCACGCAGTTCATCATTTTTGATTTTATCCAGGCTAACACCATCGATCACGAAGGTTTTAATCAATTGATATTCGGGTGCTTGATTTAAGGTGCGGTAATCCACCATGCTGTCGTGATCATTGCTATTCGTATGTTCATGTTGATCATCATTCAGCCTCCCGGTATAACGTTCCGCCGGTTTAATAAAACGCTTGCCTAACATCTGTATCAGTGTAGAAATCAAATGCGATTCTTCAGGTACCTCCCCAAAGGTGTGTAAACCCAGAGGTTGATTCTGCGCGCTCAGGTCACTGAGATAGTTATGTAGCTCAGGTAAAAATGTGTCAAAACGGGTGTTCAGGTCTGCTGTATTCCAGGCCAGGTCTTGATGAATATTGCGTGCTTCAACAGCGGTGATAATGGCATCTTTCGTACGTGCCTTGACACCACCTTCATCTAGCGCTTTGTATTGGTGCATCAATTCATGTAAATCCACTAACTCTGCATACAAGCCACTTTTGGCCAGTGGTGGTGTCAGGTGACTGATGACCGTAGCCCGGCCACGGCGTTTGGTTTGTAAGGCTTCACCCACATCATCCATGATGAAAGGGTAGATAACAGGCATATCACCCACGGCCAAATTGCCTGCATCATAAACTGACAAACCACGCTCCTTACCGGGCAAGTATTCGTGAGAGCCGTGGGTGCCTAAATGCACAATGGCATCCGCACCAAACTGTTCACGGGCATAGAGATAAACCGCCAGATAATTGTGGCTAACAGGTATGTTTTTATCATGATAAATGGAACGTTCACGCTCTTGACGATTACCCCGTGGAGGTTGTGGTAACACCATTACGTTACCGGAAATCATGCGGGGGATAATGAACTGCAATTCACCATTGATTTTTGCCACGGTAAAACTTTTTTCAGGCGCTCCCCATTGCGCTTCTATTTTATTGCGTACGGACGGTGGCAATGCGCGGTACCATTTTTGATAGACCGATATGGGCAACAAACCACCAGAACCATGAATAGAACCCAATCCTGATAGTTCGGTGTAGGGTAGCTCACGGTGAAACGGTCTTAACATCAGCCCTGTGTGTTCGATGAACCATTGTTCTTGTTGCAATGCAACAGTGTAATTGGCCTTGCGGAGCGATTTAAAAATGGAGGCAAGACTGGTCGGTACGTTAAAGAAAGAGGCACTGGCATTCTTCTCTCCGGCAGGATAGTTATAAAACATAATGGCTATTTTTTTATCGGCATTAGCCTTGTGTTTCAGTGCAGATAATTTCAACGCTTTGCTGACAACATTATTCAACTGATAATCGATAGGTATCTGTTTTTTGTTTTTTGTACGGGCAGAAATAACCAGGGGATCGATGGCCCCGGCCATTTCCGGCATGGTTAAATAAAACGGGGTCACTTGTGCAGGAATACCTGCCTGGTCAGATTCCCATTCTGACTGGCCACCTTTGGTATAAGGCAAAACCTGCAATACGGGCACACCCAGTTTTTCATACTCAGTGCGGCGTTTTTCCGCCCAGTGAATGATGCGAGTGTTAATGATGTTATCTACGGCCACTTTTCCGTCAGGACTTAACAAGTCGATATATTCACTTTCTCCATAACCTGGATAATAAAATGGTACGGCAATGCCACCATGATTTTCGATGCGCTGAATCAAAGCGTCGATAACCGTTGTTTCACCGGCAGCGATAGTTTCACGGGATATGGCGATACCAATCATTGGGGTATCGGTTTTAGCATCTTTCCATGCCCGGTAATCGGGCACATTATTGAACACTTTTTTTTCATATGCCGGATGATAAATGCCGAGTTTGGGAAAAATAATGGGCGGCAAGGTTTGTTCACTATTGGATTCAGGTAATTCATTTTTGCGTATTTCCTTTTCAAGAAATACGAGCATGCGACGCAGGTTCTCTTCGCCACCGTTATAATAATAGTCAAATAGTGTTTGGCTTTGGCTTGAAGAAAACCCTTTACGGAGTTTGGTTTCCGCAGTCAATTTTATCGGTAGAAAACGGCGTGTTTTATCAGCCTGTACCAGCACTTCAAAGTGTGCGTAGTCCTTTTTTGCTTCTCTGCCATTAACAGAGTCGAAGATGACTAGGTTATAAGGCGACACTAAGTCTGTGAGTGAATCACCTTCTTCCAGAGAGCGAAGGTATTTGTAATCCACCTTAAACGTTTGTTGCTCCAAAGCGAGACGATGGAACAATTGCAATTTCCCTTCGGTGACATGATTTGTTGCTAAAATCAGAATAGAATGTTTAATGTTTTTTGTCATGCTCTGAACGGGTTGCCAGATCGTTGTGGTAATTGCCAGTAGTATCATTAACAATGTTTGTTTCAAGCGCATAATTTATCTCTCATCAATGCTCAACTTCAATAACGTAAAGGTACCTGAGTAGTACATATACCCGTGGCGATTGAAACTCAGGTCGTGTGCATGCCCATCTACCGCGTTGTTATGCTTGCAATAAAATGACTGTTACGCGCCATTTTTCCTTGCCATGGAGAAAATATGACACACACTGAAACCTAAATTTCAAATATCATGGGTATATTTCTTGCTTATATGATTTTTTGTTATCACCGTGTTATTCCTTTTTATTTTCTGGCACATAAACCATTGATCCATCCTTCATGCGATAGGCAACACCCGCACGGGAACCTTCACCCTGACCGATTTGACCATTGGATTTATAATGTTCAATTTTCTCGCCATTTTTGATAATCATTTCCATATCGGGTTGTCCTGCATTTTTAATGACGGTGACATTTGCAGCAGTAAAGGGGGTGAGCGGGTTTTGGGCAATGGCAATGAGCAACGCTGCAATGACGACTAAAAATACGTCCACGAGATTGGCAACGGAGAGCATGGGATTAAGCGCTTCATCTTCATCTAAAAGCAGTTTCATACTGGCAGCTCTTTTTTAGCCAAATATGTTTGAAGATCATTTAATTCACTCACAAACCAGCGCTTTTTGACGCTGGCTGTCCAGAAGGTAATGGAGGCGGTCATAAGACCAAAAATCACGGCAGCAAAGGCGATAACGAGATTTTCACTGATACCTTGAATATTACCGTCGGCCAAAGCTTTCAATGCCGGTCCCATGGGGATCATGGTGGCCACCAATCCCAACATTGGTGCAATGCGGGTGACGATGCGTTGTTTTTCGAGTTCTTTAAGGGCAAAAACTTCAAGATCTGTTGCCGTCTTGCTGTTGTTACTCTGGTAGTGACTGAAGAGCCTATATCCCTTTACGGAATGAGGCCGCAAAGCGAGCTTGGTATCATTCAGTGAATGAACGGCCTGCTGATAGTCGTCAACATTACGCCGTCTTTGCAAATATTGAGCGGCAAAACAACCGAGAATGAAAAAAGCGTAGAAAAATAGCAGAGTGATCACGATCAGTACGGGTGGCAGTAATAGACCTGAAACCTGGTACATCAATAGTTCAATTTGAGCAATGTTCATTTTCTGATTCCTTGTATTCTTAATAAATAAAACGCCCGACTCTCCGCACATAAGATACGTGTTTGAGGAACGACTTTCGCCGGGGAGGGAGATGGAGGCCATTTGAGAGATAGAGAGCCGGGGAAAATTTTTTATTGCACGGTAAAGGCGACATGCATGCCTTCGGCATAATGCGCTTCCTGCTCACCCGCATCCCAGATATTGCAAATCAACATATAATTACCGGGTTTAAGGTCAAAAGTGGCCTGGGCGTTCGCACCCACTGCAATATTTTTGATCGCGCCGATAAGGGTGATGCCCTCACCGTTTATAACGGCGTTGCCGTCGCCATCTATCGGTAAACTGTCAGGTGCTAAATCGGTTTTGATAATCACTAACTCATGGACATCAACCGGGCCACTATTGATGGCGTTGAAAGTTACCGAGCCAGCATTGACTGTGCTTTTGTCTGGTGCGACGGCCCATTCGGTCAATGCGACAGTGACAATGCTGGCGGGATTTGCTTCTGCAAGTGGCGCATAGCGGAAAGTATAATTGCCACTGGCACCAGCCTGATCGTAGTAGCTGAGAAGCTGTACTTTGTAGAAATCGGTACCGGTATCGATGGCATAAACGCGGTAATTCGGCCACAACTTGCTGTTACCCTCAAGGTTGTAGGCGTACCAGGTCTTGTCCGTGAAAAGGCCACGGGAGCTGTCCTGTTCGTACATTCCGGTGATATTAGTACCACCGGGGCTGTTCTCGCCGCTGACATAGTCGGCAATAGCGGCGGTATTAAACGAACCGAATGCACCGCCGTTGCCGTTGCCGGAAACACCCCCGTTGGTCCAGATATTCCAGGCCTGACCGGCGACGTCTACCTTGATGTCCCAGTCGGTTGTGGCCGTGGTGCAATCCACTTCCGCTGCGCTGTCAATATCAAAGCACTTGCTGCCGCCAGCGCTGCCGATGGCAGCTGTCCATGAGCTTGCGATGGTTGAAAATATAGAATCTGCCTTACCCTGGATGAACAGGTTCAATGTGATCTCGCGACTGGTTTGCTCGATAGTAGTGACATTGAATTTGGCGTAGCTGTTCGCCGCTGCTGACTTGATTAGCCACCACTGATCCGGATTGGCTGAAATGGTGTGAGCGGGTGGTCCGCTATAGAGCCACCAGCCAGCGTCAGTGCCATTACCTTTGATATAAGGGATATTACGATCTTCCGCAAAAGAGAGGCCGGTGGTGCTGGTGACAGCATTGAACGATGCCAACTCACTATTTGAGGTGGCATTGAGAAACACCGAATTATCGGGATCACCGGTCGTGGTATCGTAAAAGTCGTCTTGAACATCGGCCAGAGCACCGCTCACGGATCCCGGCCCGGAGGCACCGCCATTGAGTTTAATGGCGGTGCGTTTAAAGGCGATATGCCAATCAGTTGAGGTGTCCGCCTGGGCATCGGTCAGCGCAACCACCTCACCGGTTTTGAAATGGAAATAGGTGTACTTATTGGCAGGGTCATCGGTTGCCGCGCCAAAGCCACCCGCCGTGGCGTTGATCTGTACTGAGGTCGGTGAACCTCCACTGGAAATAGGAGGATTGTCATTATTACCATCACCACTACCACATGCTGACAACGTACCGACGACAGCGAGGGCGATCAATGCCTGGCCAGTCATGGGTTGTTTCTTTGTTCTCATCGTTATTGTGCTCCTTTGTCGTTTGAGATTAACCCTGTTCACAGGATCTACTTTTTTAGGGTTGTTGTTAATGGGTTAAATATTTTTTCATTGATTGATTTATTTTTCGATCCGCAGGCCCAGATAAACAAAACGGCCAGCAGCAGGGCGGTTGTCGGAAGCGATACGTGGATTGCGATGTTCATCATTCAGGTTATCGATGCCACCAAATATCTTGACCCTAGGGGTAATAACTTGAGTCAGTTTCAAATCCCAGGTTGTCCAGGCGGGTGATTCCTGGAAGTTGTCCGCATCGTAAAACTCCTTGCTTTGATAGACACCACGCAAAGTCACCATGGTTCCCCATGGGCTATATTTATAATCAGCTCCCAACTTAACTTGATGACGCGGGCGCTCTCTCAGCGTTTTTCCGGTAATACGATCTTCACTGTCGAGAAAGGTGTAACTTCCCTTTAGTTCCAGTGCGCTCCAATAGAAGTTGCTACTAAGTTCTACACCTTGCGTCATGGCTCGGGAAAAATTATCGTATTCAAAAATATTCAAACTGGTTTGATTTGATTTCTCCGAGTTGATACGGGTGTCAATAAGGTTTTTAATATTGTTGAGAAACAGAGTGATATCGGCGCGAAAATCACCCTGGCGGGCAAACTCAATGCCTAATTGATAACTGTCAGAACTTTCCGGCTCAAGGTCAACACTACCAAGCACCCTGTAACCCAGTTGACTATGATCAAAAACAAAATATTGTTCTTTCAGGTCAGGAGAACGATAGCCGCGACCAATGCCGATTCGCAAATTGGTGATGACACCGGGAATCCAGCCCGGCGTATACATCACATTAATTTTGGGCGCGGCATAGAATCCAAAACGGGTGTCATTTTGCACACGAATACCGGGCACAAGTTCCCACTGGTCACCCACAAAAATGTCATTTTGAAGGTAAGCTTCAACGGTTTTTTTACGCTCCCCATCCACTTCACTACGGCGCGGCTGGCTTGGCGTGCTGATATATTGGTCAAGTGTCTCTTCCCGGAACAGTAATCCTGAGGTAAATATCTGATTCTTCCCCCAAGGTTTATCCCATTGCAGTTCGGCGCGGTAGAGTTTGATTTCAGCATTGCGTTGTTGATCGATTTGCGGTGTACTAATCACGTCCTGCTGAGTGATGTCTTGCCAGTTTTCACGAAACAACCAACCACGCAATCGCCCACCGTTATCAAGCAAGCGTTCCGCGCCCAATGTTGTACTGAAGCGGCTGGCCTCTTCATTTTTTTTCTTTTTTATGTAACCAACACCGGGTGTGAAATTTGAAACAATATTATTGTTTATCTCTTCCCGGTAATAACGTGGTGCAATATATATTTCAGTTTTATCATCGGGCGTCCATGCAACACGCAGGTTAATGTTTCCTTTGGACCCTTCTTCACCTTCCGAACGAAAATTATTTTGATCCAGGGTATAGCCATCTTTGTCACGCAAATCAGTATTGAGTTGTAGATAGCCAATTGAGCGCTTGATGGCCAGGTTGGCCGCCAAGCGACGACGGTTAATCTCGCTGGCATTACCGTTCAGATTTTTATCACCATAACTGCCCCCATCCACGCTTAACTGATAGCTCAATGGCTTTGATGGTTTACGAGTGATGATGTTGATAACACCACCCATCGCATTGCTACCATAGAGTGCCGAGGTCGCTCCCTTCACAATTTCGATGCGTTCAATATCCATAGAGCCAATTTGTGTCAGGTCAACTGAGGAGCCAGTGCTGGGGCTGACAGGTTCTCCGTCGATGATGACCAGTACCCGGTTGGCATCCATACCCTGCAACCAGGCGACAAACCCACTTTTCTGGTTAGGTTTGAGCATCAAGCCCGGCACATCTTCCAACGCCTCTTTTGCGTCGCGGGCGTGGGTTTTTTCGATCTCCTTTCGAGTGACTACCTCGGTGCGCACGGGCACCTCCAGCACGGGTTTCTCGGTGCGGGTGCCAGTGACAACTATTCCATCCATCTCAACAATATCACTGGCTGATGCCGCTGATATTTCAACAAATAACAACAGCAATATAACCAATGTTTGCCAACAAAAAACAGGCATAAAAATCCTCCAAAAACAAAAGTGCCTTAACCAAAAAAATTATTGGCTGGCTACCTTTTTGCCTTTTTCGGAAGAATCAGGATTGGGTGGCTGGCTATACCCTAATGGGCATTCTCACCAAAGATTTTATTCCTTGGTGTTGTAAAAATTTTATGCCGGGTGTTATGCCACAGAGGACACTCTGGAGTATTCGTGAACACCTTTGGTAAAGGCAGATAAACTTGATTGAGACAACAGCATCAAATATTTTCCATAGCGCTTGCAGTCACGTTTGATGCGGTGAACGGCCTTATGGCTGACACAGTCTATCGGACAAAGCACCGCATCGACTTGACTCAATAAGGCATCCAGCCGCTGAGGACTTTCTTCTCGTCCACCATCGTGGTGAATGAAATGCCCATTTTGTTGTTCCACCAGCGTGCGGAAATGAGGACAAAGCCGATTACGTCCTCCAACATAAAGAATGCTGTGTCCATTAAGGTCTATTTTTTTCTGGCAAACATCATTTTTTCCGCAGAAACCCTGCTGAATAGATAGCGTGTTTTCCAATGTGATTTCCAGCGCACTTTGCTCAGCGCTTAGTATCAGCAGCTGGCTTTCAATATGCATGTTTTTGGTATGAACCGTCTTTGCAAATATTTTTTGCTTTGCTGCATTTTCTTCAGCCCGGTCGGCACGTATATTTGCATGGTTGAGTTTGCAGGCATAGTCCTCTACCTGTGAACGCAAGTGACGTATCATGGCACCATTTTCCAATAACGTAATTTTTGCCTTTGCTTCCAGGAGCGGCTTTTCGCTGTCTAACACCTTGTTCAGACGTTTATTCAGTGCTTCAATCCTTTCATCTTTTTGACGTGTCCGGCTTAGTAGTGCCATGCGGGATTGGGTCACTTCTTTTTTCAGCCTGGGCAGGCGTTGTCGCAACTGGGTTAGCGCTTGCATATCGATGCGAACAGAGCGGCCGGACAGGTGAGAGAGCATGTGTACTTCACCGTATACTTCGAAGAGTAATGTTTCGGAAGCTTGAGGATGAGTCAGAGTTGACCAGAATGCGGCGGCGACGTCTCCCTGAGAAACGGCTTCATTCCATAAACGGTATAGCTGTTCTGAGTCGTTTGCCTGAATAAAGTACTGTATTGTTTTTTTGTATTTTCGGTCGAGAAATTTAGCCGCAGGGCGTGCGGCCTGGGTATCACCCAGCATGGCGACAAAATTGATATGCAATTCATAATCGCTGACGGACTCTTTTGTGTTGATTTGTGCCTTGCGACAGAATCGGCGCATCTCATCCAGCGTGAAACAGGTGCCGGCAATACCACAATGAAAGCGACGCTCAAGTTGCCAGACTTTTTTTCGGCACGTTTGACGCGCATCAAGATGTATTATATTGGTAGACGATTTAACATCTGCTGTTAATGTTTCCAGATTTATACACATAAAAACCTCCTGAACAGTATCCAAACCACGGTTTCTGGCTGGCTACCTTTGCCGGGAGGCATGGGTGGCTGGCTTTACTGATAATGCACACAGTGCATTATTTCTCTATTTTGTCAAAATCAACTTTCCTTTACGGGTGAGTCGCAGGCGATATTCTTCACCGCTGTGCTCAATCGCCAGCTCTTTCCGCCCGGCCAACAATTCATTGCTTGTCATGCGTCGTATAGTGGAAATATCACTCGATTGTGATGTTTCGGTCGTCCGAGAGGAGGACGCTTCTGGCTTATTCACGTTTTTCATTTTTGGCGCTGCAATAATGCGACAACATTGTTGTTAACATTTGCGTTTTTCGTCGTTACAAAAATAATGGATGTCTGCGTTTTTGTTGAGGTATCTTGATCAATGCACGTACGGCATTCGATGCATTCGTCACCAAAAGCAGGAGATCCCGCGCGCTGAACCAGGCTGATTTGGTCAGCACAAGAAAGCAACATCAGCTGCTTGAACAGTTTTTTCCAGTCATTTTCGCCATTGGCCATGTTATCACCGCGCCAATGGAGGCGTTCTTTACCTGTGACGGCATCAACCAGCGTCAACGAGGGGGTTCCTTGCTCCAGTCGGGCATTGATCATGTATGTCATCAGTCATTCTCCTTTGATTTTAAATACCGACATTGACTTGCTGCGGTACTTGCAAACCCTCCATTCTGTGTCCGCGATTTTTGCCCGTTTTGTCGTGCTAGAAATCACCGTAGTCATGTTGCACACAGTTCACCCCGGATTGGGCAGATCACTCATCTTTCCGTAAGCTTAGTGAGAATCATTCGCGTTTGCAAGGATTAATTCGCATAACCCGGAAAAATGTGCGTACGCTGCCGGGAGAGTGAGCCATGTTGCTGTCAGCTCAAGGTAAATAACTCTCTTTTGTAAATGCAAATAGTTATCATTTACATTTTTTTCTGGTTCATTCATAATCGTGCTCAGCCAGCCAATCACCTAATTCACCCAATCAGGGATAATGCGTAGCCAGCCAATTATCAGCCCCTGTTCCAGTGCTCGTCACGGAGCCACGACATAAGGCGGCATCATTGCAATTACAGTATTGAGGGAGTGAAATAGTGAGAAAACAACATCGTTTATTACGCGATGCCATCGTTATTGCTGCGCTTGGCCTGGCATTACCCGCTGGCGCAATCGATGAAAAGGCAGTAGATGAAAAGTCTGGCGAGGAAAATACGAAGGCCAAAGTGCTGGATAAAATCAGGGTGATTGGCAACCCAGCAAATATCGAAAAAATACCAGGTTCTGCCCAGGTAGTTACAAAAGAAGATATTCGCCGACAAAGTTATGATGATATCAACCGTGTGCTTCGCAAGGTGCCGGGGGTTTACGTGCGGGAAGAGGATGGTTTTGGTCTTTTCCCCAGTATCAGTTTACGGGGTGTTGATACCACCCGTAACTCCAAGATTACCATTATGGAGGATGGGGTGATGATGGCACCCGCGCCCTACAGTGCGCCCGCCGCCTATTATTCACCGACCGCAGGCCGTATGAGTGGACTGGAAGTATTGAAAGGCTCCAGTCAGATCAAATATGGTCCTCATACTACCGGTGGCGTAATCAATTATCTTTCAACCTCTATCCCCACGAAAGAGAAGGCTTACCTGAAATCCACCTTTGGCAGTTTTAACGAGCAACGCACCCACGCTTATGCAGGCAATACATTTGATGCAGGAGCGGCCGGACAATTCGGTGTTTTGCTGGAAGGTTATCGTCGACAGAATAATGGGTTCAAAAAAATTGATGAGACAGCCGATTTTCGCAATGGTAATGACACCGGTTTTGATAAAACAGACTCCATGGTGAAATTGTCGTGGGAACCGGACAGTGCGATGTATCAACGCCTTGAGTTTAAATACGGTACCAGTGAGCTGGATGCCAACGAAACCTATCTTGGTTTGACCCAGGCCGATTTTAACGCTGATCCAACGCGTCGTTATGCAGCATCGCGTTTTGACAACATAAAGACTGAACAAGAACAAACTTCCTTGCGCTGGAGTATCAGCCCTTCGGATGATATTGATGTTATTACGACGTTTTACCAAACTGATTTCAAACGTAACTGGTACAAACTCAAAGACCTGCGCAATGTTAATGGCAATACGATAGGACTTTCCACTGCATTGGCTGGGGCACAAAATAATGAAGGTCTGGATTGTCTGAAAGGTGACATAGAGTGCACTTTACGTGTACGAGCCAACAATCGTACATACAACTCTCAGGGCATTGAGACCGTCGGGTATTTTCGCTTTGCTTCAGGAAGCATTCAACACGAAGTGATGGCTGGTCTTCGTCTGCACGAGGATGAAATCAGACGTTTCCAGTGGGATGATGACTATGTCCAGGCAACGAACGGTACGATCACAAACATGATTGCGGGTACACCCGGTGGTGCAGGTAATCGTTTTCAGAAAACGGAAGCTCTGGCGTTGTTTGTTCAGGATACCATTGATATAGGTGCCTTAACGATCATTCCGGGGATTCGTTATGAGACGCTCGATCAAATTTCAGAAGACCCCAGAGGTACCCTGCAAGGTGCAGGTGGTACGAAAGGGCGGGATGGCAAAAACAGCTTTAGTGTCAACGCCTATGGTGTGGGTGCGGCTTACCAGTTTAACGAGCAATGGACCGGTTTTGGGGGTATCCATACCGGTTATTCCACGCCTAGTCCACGCGCTACTCGTAGTGGTCTTGATCCGGAATCTAGCACCGCTTTTGAAATAGGTGCACGGTATACCAATGCCCGGCAGGCATTTGCAGCTGAAAGCACTTTTTTCTACACCGCCTTTGAAGATTTGATTGTGACGGATAGTGTGGGTGGTACAGGTACTGGTACGGATGAAAATTTTGGTGAGGTAGATACCTTTGGTATTGAATTCGCATTTCAATATGATGCCGGACTCGTCAACAATTGGGGAATAAGCAATCCTTCTTACTTGAGTGCAACCTACACCAATGCTGAACAAAAAAATGACTCCGGGTCTGAGGATGCGGAATCCATCTTTAGTTTTGGTAAAAAAGGCAATGCAGTGCCTTATATTCCGGAATGGACATTGAGCCTGGGTACAGGTGTAGAGACAAAAAAATGGGGAGTATTCATCACAGGGAGCTATGTGAGCGAGACCTATACCAGTGCCAATAACGTCGATGGCCAGACCTTCCTCGATGCCGATGGCAATGAAATTAATGATGCTCGATACGGTAAAACAGACAACTATTTCACCACTGATGTGTCTGCCTTTTATCGCATTAACGAAACAGTGAAGCTCTTCGGTGGCGTACAAAACCTCTTCGATGAAGAATATGTCGTTTCACGCCAGCCCCATGGCGCGCGCGGTGGTTTGCCACAGTTTGTTTATGCTGGGATTGAAATGGAATTGTAGCCTCGTTATACCAGGGATGGATTATTTATTATGGGTGGCAATCCATATTGCTTGCTACCCATTTGTCTTTTCAAAAAAATGATTTGGAACTTATGAACATAGTGGATTTATTTCAACAAGGTGGGCCGGTAATGTTAGTGCTGCTGGCCATGTCTGTTTTGGCGGTCAGCATCATTTTATTGAAGCTATTTCAGTTTTATCGCAGCGGTTTACGCCGTCTGGCATTTGTGGATGACACCGTGTTGGCCGTGCAGCGCGGTGAGCATGAGCAAGCCATCAAGCGTCTGCAACAGCACGACAACCCCGTGGCGAAAGTATT
>VAPF01000904.1_pt1 | contig 17148 bp, 18 predicted proteins | sample 3393931 | NCBI WGS metagenome assembly VAPF01 (sample SAMN08290437, study PRJNA428436) | hydrothermal vent metagenome | isolation source: Deep-sea hydrothermal vent chimney | place: Atlantic Ocean: South-mid Altantic Ridge | depth 2773 m m | reverse complement strand
GCACATGGCCCTTTCTCGCCTTGACCAACTTCAAATTCCACCTTCTGACCATCATTGAGACTTGAATATCCACCGCCACTTTGAATTTCAGAATGATGAACGAATAGATCCTTGCTACCATCATCTGGAGTAATGAAACCGAAACCTTTGTCTGCATTGAACCACTTTACTGTACCTGTACTCATTTCGTGTTTTCCTTTATGTATTTAATATTTGTTGACTTTGATTGATTTTTCTATGTATCACTAGTTGTTACCAAGTTAATCAGTGTAGATTGATCATCCTACGACAGAGTATCGCTCGCTACTGTTTTTTGCAAGTGTGGCGCGCCAGTCTTGTTCAATTAAGAAGCTTTAAGTTCACTACCAAACCAATGAAGTCACCTATCGAAATAATGTATAAGTTATTTCGTGACCGTTCCTAAGGAACAAAATCACAAACTTCACAACAACGTCTCCAATGTTTCACGCACTTTCCTGCCATCTTTATAATCTTCATTTAGCTGCACCGTGCCATCACGATCAATCACTACGATTATCCCCATACCGCCCTTAAAGACATCAAGCAATGCTTGATTACTATCGACCAATACGACGAAATTAGCATAACCATTGGCTAGCTGCGCTGCACGGGAAGCTGATACTGAACCACTCACATAATCAATCGTAAGAAAACTCACATTAGGAAAATCAGAAAGTAAATGTGAACGAATGTGGCTCATGTGACTGTCGCAGATGGGACACCACATAGTAAAATAGAGCACAACACCATCAGCCTGCAGTAACTCATCGCTCAGTGTATAGCTGTTATTACGAGTATCTACCACTGTAAATTCAGGTGCTAACTGCCCTGGTTCTGAACCGGTGGAGCCCAAACTGACTGTTGGGCGTTTATCATTATTTGATGGTGCCAGATCGTCAACTATCTCCTGACACCCCATTAACAGCACGGCCAACATGCATAAAAATAAGCAAGGTTTAACGTAAGACACGACTCACCCCCAGTGTTAATACATCAGTCGTAGGAAAATTTTCACCCCACCCATCCCTATCAATCGCATGGCTCCAAGTCACTTTGAAAACCCAGTCACGATTCATCGTCGCGTAAGCTGCGGTCAACGCAACTGAACGCTTGTCAAAAGCACTGATTGAGTCGTTGTATCCGTCAATTTCTGCTTCATCTTCCTGCAAGTGAGAAAGTGCCATAGTATAAGTTAGTGTATCCATAGATTTTAAAAACTGGGTATAACCAAGTGATAGAGTGCCCAGAAAACGATCTCCCAGATTTTTTTCATAAGGCTCAATATATTTGCCATATTCACGGTTCACTGACCGCTCAAAATATTTCCCATAGGACAACAGAAGCGAGGCATTCCAGGGATAGATGGTTTTTTCCAGCAACATAGTGCCATCCAGACGATAAAAGCCACGACCCGTAATATCAAAATTATTTTCAACATCATCAAAAAGTGAAACTCCTGTAGGCACTGTTAAAGTCGCACCGAAGTAAGCGGCCGGCTTCAGATCCTCCAGACTTTTCACCTTCCAGACACAGGTCATGCCATCAAATGCTTCGTACCACAGATTGAATGTAGCGTCACCCAAACCACGAGTTTGACTACTCAAACCACTGTATTGATTGTCGTTCCAAACATAAGGAATGATAACGCTGGCTTGCCAACGTGAAGCAAGCCGATGAGCGTAACCGAAGTTTAAACGGTACTGGTTCAGATCAGAGCCGGGAGGATCAGAGATATGATCACCTTCTTTATTCCAAAAACCATCATAACGCTCAATATCAAGAGAGCCGTCTACCATCGAGCGAGAAAATTTAGGTAGCACCAACGAAGTAGCAGAACCCCCACCACAACAAGATGCTGCATTGACAGTGGTGGTGGTAGACAATAAAACAGTTCCCGCAAGGAGAGTTGCCATTAGTGAAGTAGGCTTCATAAGCGACTAGGTGTCACGTTGAATTTTGCAAAGTGGTTATTAGCATCGTCTGAGGCTGGTAAGCCATTGGTTTTGAAACCATCAGTAGTCTTCTGTTCACCTTCCACTTTCAGTTTAACGTAGAGCGTACCCTGACTACCATCCGTCAATCCAGGAATACCACTTGCTACCCAGTAACCAGGCTGACCTTCTTTTTCCGTAGCGAACGTCCAATCGTTTGCATCACTGGAAACCTCAACTGACATCGTTGTAACTGATAGTTCATGGCGCATATCCCCTGCACTCAACGTGCTTCCCATTGAGACCGCTGGGTAGTTCATCATATTGTCTTTTGCTGCGATAAAAAACTCAAATGAATGGTTATTGGTCACACCTGTGAGCGCCTGTTTAAATAAATAGTAGGTACGAGCCTCTGTTTCATCCTGCATACCGTTACCATTCATATCACTATCATGATTCATGCTGCTGGAGATTTTATCATTTTGACCTTTGAGCCTAGCCTGCGCTGTATCGCCCATCGCCATTGTGACCTTCGGATAAAAATAGGCATACTCACCATCATAGCCACCCACCATCACCTTTAACTCCCAAGAGCCCATAGACATGCCATTCATCATGACGGAAGGCATTAGATAGTAAACCCTGCAGTCGTATGCACCCACCACATCACTCTCATTACATGTTGTTTCAAATGGTGTGCCATGTACCATTTCAGTCATATCCATCTTCGGCTTGATAGAAACATCCAGCCCTTCTTGTGGTGTGCCACTCAGGTCACTCACTTTCAGAGTAAATTTTGTTTGACCGTTAATTGCACCACGCATGCTAGGTACGTACTCTAACTTGTAGCTGTCAGTCATCGCAGTTTTAGAGAACGATAGACTACTAACATCATCAATTTGTACGTCATTACCTCCCGATCCACCACAGGCAGCCAATAGACTGATCAAAGGAACTCCCAACCAGCGTAAATGTACAACTTTCCTTTCTTTTGTTTTCATCGCCTTTGCCCTTAATTTAATATGTAACACAATATTTTCAGATGAAATCAAGGCTAACGATAAAATCCTGTTGCGGGAAGTGACATAATGTCGCACCTGTCATGCAAAGTACGTAAATGTTATTCTGGCCTCAACTATTAACAAGTATTCCACCCGATAAAAAAACATATGTTCACCGTATTCATTGTTACCATTATTCTCGTAACCCTCTGTATCCTGATCCATTACGAAGCTCTGATTCGATTATCCCGAATGATGAGGAAAACTCATGTTTTACCGAGAATACGTATTGTATTTGGTTTAGTTGGTGCATTATTAGCGCATGTGGCTGAGGTCTGGATATTTTCTTTTGGTTATTTTTTTCTTGATCAATTTAATAACACAGGAAAGTTAGTCGGCTCTTTGAGTCACTCATATTCTGATTACGTCTATTTCTCTTTTTCCACCTATACTTCGCTAGGATTTGGCGACATTGTCCCAGAAGGACCTTTGCGTTTTATTACAGGTATGGAGGTGTTGCTGGGGTTAGTTTTGATCGCCTGGACTGCCTCATTTATGTACGTACAAATGGAACGTTTCTGGAGAGATACCTGAAGCAATAAAGAGTTGTTGAACCTGTTGTGAAAGTGAGGCACATGCTTTATCTTTGAACACTGGCTCAAACAAGGAAATTTTTATGCATCTTCATAATAAAAAACTAATCTCAACTTTAGTCACACTAAGTCTGATCTGTGCTTCAAGTGTTGTACTTTCTACTGAAATAGAGGATCGTGAACAAGCAGCAAAGCAGGCATCTTTGCAACTAATAAAGCAGCTCGGTAGTACACTAAAAAAAGAGATGAAAAACCACGGCGCAGAAGCGGCGATTAGCGTGTGCAGAGATCTCGCTCCGAAAATTTCTGGTGAAATTTCGCGAAAAAATGGTTGGCAAGTCACCCGTGTCAGCCAAAAAGTACGCAACCCTCTATTGGGCATCCCCGATGCTTGGGAACACAAAGTACTCACCGATTTCGAAACACGAAAAAAGAGAGGTGAGAAGTATTCTGAAATGACATTCAGTGAAACAGTTGAAGAAAGTGGCGTTCATTATTACCGCTTCATGAAAGCCATTGGTACAAAGCCTGTATGCCTCTCTTGTCACGGTAATTCAGATAAAATACCCGATGGGCTAAAAGCCAAATTGAATGCTGATTATCCAATGGATCAAGCTTTAGGGTATCAAGTAGGAGAGCTGCGTGGTGCCGTGAGCATAAAACAACCCATGGCAATTCCACTACCACGATAGTATTTGCATACAAATTTAAAAAATCATACAACATGCCATCAAAACGATCAAAAACACTCCGTAGCTGGCTCGTAAACATTTTAATATTTGCTTTGATTTATTGGGCAATTCAAGCCTACCAAAGCCGTGGCGCCCCTTCTTCGGGCCTTGCGCCTCAAATTGAAGGTGTCACGGTGAATGGACAAAACCTCTCTTTAGCATCACTCAAAGGAGAACCTGTTCTGGTTTATTTTTGGGCCACTTGGTGCGGTATTTGTTCACTGACCCGTGACAGCATCAACAACATTTCCCAAGACCACGCCGTCATTACCATTGCCAGCCAATCAGGCAGCACAGCTGAAATTTTCAAATACATCAAGGAGCACAACTTTTCTGCCTCAGTAATTAATGATGAGCAGGGCGCGCTCAGTCAACTTTATGGTGTCAGAGCCTTTCCATCCATTTTCATTATTGATGCCCAGGGTGAAATAAGTGACGTAGAAATTGGTTTAAGCAGTGAGTGGGGTTTACGACTGCGGCTGTGGTGGGCTGGAATTTGAGATATTTCAAAACGAATATTTAACCTCAGCAAACAACCGATCATTATCCGACAAAGCCTCCATAACAGGATTATCCCCACCGATATAATCCACCACACCAACGCTTGCCATCAAACCATCACTGATATCATAGTTTGCCCATAGGCGCTGAAAACCGCCATCATCACCACCACTTCCAAATAAGCTAATCAACCACGTTACATCAATCGTATCGTGATTGAATGAACGGGTGACGCGCAGTGCGGTTTGCAACTCATTTTCATTCACAAAATCGGCGGGATTGATCATCTGAGCTTCGTAGTCATTAATATGGCGATTGGCTATTTCCAGCGAAATAGAGGTCTCTTTAAAGCCCATATATTCCGTACCAATCAAAAAGTCCCAGCGGCTCTTTTTATTTTGAGTGGTGTTGTATTGAAGACCATTCAATGCGGCCAGCTCAGTTTTAAATAACCAGCTTCCTGCGGTAAAGTTCACTGCGGCACCGAGCATCTGGACTCGCCCGTAGCGACGAACACTATTGTTTTCCTCAAAGTGCCAACGACTGTCGAGCACATCAGCAGCATACAGTGAAAGATCCCAACCTTGGAACACGCCATTTAAGGCTAATCCATACTGGGTGTTATCTAAATTTTGCTCAGGTGTTTCATCTTCAGGAAAAACAAAGCCCTCAGGAAAAGGAAAAACATTCAAAGGCAAAAAATCACTGCCTTGCGCGGCTTCTTTAGGAATTCGGCTTTCATGAACAATGAGAGCCGAAAGATTCCAGGCACCACCTGGATAATAATCAAAGCGACTGGTGAATACCGGCAAACGCAGGTCTTCTATATCGGTCATGCCCGGTTCGCGACTGTCCAGTGGATTGATGATATCGGTGATACGAATATTGTCAGATTTTCCCCATACGATAATTTGGCGACCCAATTTAAAGTCTAGTTTTTCACTCACCGAACCTTGAACCCAAGCCTCAACGATTTCAGCTTCACTTTCATAGCTATCCAGCACATCATCGCTGTAATCACTGCGCCCATTGATTTGATAAGCCAAGTCATAAAAAGCTCTGCCTTCAATGCGTGCTTTCCAATGCTCATTGATACGGATATCCAGTTGCAGATCTAACTTATTTTTTGCGCGAGACAAACCTCGATAATCCGTATTGCCTGCCATAGGTGCATCATGTGCGTAATTAAATGAGGACGAAAAAGTATAAGCACCGCTGAGTTGGTAGCGACTTTGTAGCGCTGGCACCTGCTGCGGCACCTCTAATACAACTGACACCTCCTCATCAAAGCCCCCCATTAAATCATCAAAGGATTCATCCGCCCCATAAACAACCGCTGACATCAGCCATAAAGTGGCAATGGCCAAACGAAAAATTTTCACTTACAACCCCTTTTCCAAGGTACGAATACTGAAATAGGACTCACTCAAATCTTGATTAAATTTAATATTGCTCAAACTCAATACTGTGGTGTGAAGCCGCTCTTTCCCCTTCATCGTTTTCATTTCAATTTCAGTGGCCACCCAGATGCCATCAATCTGCTCCAGTTTTTTCACATCCATATATTTCTTTTTGCTGCCTTCGCTGGTGAGATGCAGCGCTCGAATCACCACGAAGTTATCTTGACGAACAAACATCCACGATTTTTTATAACCCGTTTCGTCAACCGTTTTTTTAGTTTTCGGCACAGACTCCATCACCCAGACTTTATGCCCGCCTACTTCCTGTTCTTTCACCAGCTTGTAGTTATAGTCTTCTATATTGCGTGATGTCATATCCGAGTAGCTAAAATCCGAACCCATAAAGCTGCCGCTTTTGTCGCTGGATGCGATACGTTTAGTTTTCTTTAGCGCCGGCAGATAGAGCCACTGATCATCATCACGGTCGTCATCATAATCAAAGGTTAAAAACCCCGTGTTACGCACATCAGCAGGCGTTTTGAAAAATAGTAATTTCAAATCGTCACCACCTCTTTTTTTACTAAAATTAAGCATGGTGCGCTGACGCTGATGGCCACGTTTGTCGATCAAGGTCATCTTCATATCAAACTTTGAGTTATCACCTGTATCACGAATATCCACCTGATGGGCAATTTCATCGGCGGTGATCGCTTGCACTTGCCATGAAACCGATAGAAGGCCGAGTATTAATCCACTCATTAACGTCTTGCTCACTTTCATATTCATGGTGTTGCCTCTCTGTTATTTTTGTTGCGGTAGATCAAAGCCATTAATGCTGGAGCTAATAAAAAGTCCGCCAGCAGTGCGACAACAATTGCGATACTGGTGAGTAAACCAAAATTAAACAAATTATTCATTGATGCAAAAACGTAGATAAAAAAGCCGACACTCAGCACAATACTGGTCACTAACATGGCACGGCCGGTACTGGTCAAAGTGAGCCTAATCGCTTGCTCCACATCTCCCGTGTTGTCGTAATAACGTTTGAAGTTATGCATAAAATGTACGGTATCATCAACGGCCATACCAATCACAATCGCACCAATCAACATGGTAAAAAGATCCAACGGAATGTTGGAAATCACCATCACTGCTAACACGGTAAAGATCGGAATTAAATTAGGAAACATACTGATTGCCCCCAGTTTAAAACTTCCCAGCATTGCCATCATCATCAATGTAATGGCGATAAAAGCAATCAGATAGCTGTAACCAGAACTATAGATGGCCGCACTGATGGTGTCAGCTAACAAAGGAATCATTCCCGTCAATGTCACTGTGGCTTTTCCGGCGAACAGTGTGTCGGCTTTGTTTGAAACATCATCAAGTAAATCATGGTAATCAATCGCATCAATCCATGGCACTTTAATCGTCATCCGAGCCTTACTGAACCTGGAATCGACCCAATCTTCCAAATCATCTGAACCACTATTTTCAAAGAGCAATATCTCCTGTGCAATTAACTCAGGATCGTGCGGAATCGCATAAAACTCTTTCTGATTTTCATTCAATGCTTGATGAATTTCTTTGATAATATCGCTCAAAGAGACCGCTTTACCGACAAAATAGAGATCGGTTTTGATGGCCTCAGCGTAACGGCCTAATTCATCCAGCCCCTGCAAAACATCAAGGTCATACAGGCCATTTTCTTTGCCAGTATCAATCACCAGTTCCATGGAGATGGAGCCCTGCATTTCATGGTCAATAACTTCTGTTGCGACCCGAACGGGATGATCTTCGGGAAACCATTTCAGTGGATCGTGTGAATAACGCAGCTGCGAGGCCGATGCCATGGCCAGAATGGCAAAGATCACAGAGACAATCACGATTTTGCTCGCATGTTTCACAGAAAAATGGCTAAACCAGACAAGCATCTCTTCCATACGATCATGGTGGCCTGCATCGGTTTTGGGTTTCGGTTTGGCTTTAATGGGGAAAATACTGAGCAGTGCGGGTAATAAAATTAGCGTAAAAGCCAATACAATCAATACACCGAGACTGGCAAATATGCCTAACCTGGCAACTGGGGCGACCGTTGAAAAAGAGAAAGATGCAAGCCCTGCTGCCGTTGTCAATGAAGTTAATGTAATCGCCAGGCCGGAATGGCCCAAGGTGTGTGCAATGGCCTCAGCTTTGTTTTTATTTGTATCGTAATGGTGATAAAACATGGCGAGTAAATGAATCGATGCCCCAACTCCGACCGCCAATAAAAATGAGGGAATGATTTGCGTCATCGTTTGAATCGGCACACTGAAATGAGCCATCAAACCCATGGTGCTCACCACTGAGATTAATACCACCAAAATAGGCAGAACAACCCCTGAAGCACGTCTAAAAAGCAGTGCTAAAAAAATCAGTATGGTAGCAATAATCATGACAATGAATTTTGCCATATCTTTTGCCATTGAACGCTTCAACTGGTCAGTGACACTGGGGGAACCCGCACTATAAATAACAAAATCATCACTGCGATATTTTTCGATAATTTGCTCAACCGCATGAACCATCTCACTGTTTTCAGCATCTGTGAGAAACTCTTTAGGCATATCACTGCCTTCTTCCACCTCATCAAAACCAGCAAATAAATCCTCTTCGCTGACCTCTTCGGTACGATAAGTATTAGACTCTAAAACAATGGCAGTGAAGGTCGCATCATCATTAATAATGAGGTTCTTTAAGAGCGGATTATTTAAAGCCTTTTGCCGAATGGTTTCTAACTCTGCCTCTGTCTCAGGCCAATACTCAAAGAGGTCTTCGACGAGAAGGCTCTCTTCATCGCCCGTTGTGCTACGGGCATTAATCAGGCCGACAATATCATTAAGGTAGGGAGTATTTTCAGCCAGCTCTGTTTGTAAGTCACGTAGCTTTTCCAGTATGGGAAACTGAAAAATCCCTGCTGTTTTAATCGCAATGACTATTTTTTCATCCCGACCAAATTGATCTCTAAACTCGTTATAGGCAACACGCGCTGAGTCTGTTTCGTGCAAAAAACCTTCCGTGGACGTATCCACGGTCGTTTTGGGTAAACCTGATGCCAGCATGAAAAATGGAATCAACATCAGTATCAGGAATAGGTATCTCCTTTTGTAAATAACAAATCCTAAATTTTCAAAACCTCTCTCTATTTTATCTCTGACGTTTTTCATGACACGACTCCGATTAAAGACTCAATCCAGCCTCTCAGCGCTGGCCGTAAAAATGATTTTTGAGTTTTTTACGGTAACTTTCATGACACGTTAAGCACGTATTCTGTAATGTCGCAAACGCTGAAATCACCGCCCGACCATCATGGCCTTTTGCAACTTTTGCCAGTTCACGCGCCGCCGCATGTGTTTTCATATCACTGTCTTTAAATCTGGCCATCTCCGCCCCCATCAACTTCATGATACGTATTCGTTCGCTCATCGGTGGTTTGGGATGATCGGCAATTTTCATGGCTGACTTTTCAACTTTCACCCAATTTTCACTCGAAATTCCTGCGGTAATGTTCTGCATATTCTTATCCATATCAAACATAATTTTTTGTAGATCCAGAGGTTCTCTAGATGAACCGGATGCGGCCTCAGCCATAGCCTGGCCACACAAAATGATCGCTGAAAAACCTGCAACGAAAGCAACCTTTCGAATAAGTTGTATTTTCATCTCTATTTCTCCTTAAGTTCAAGTTAACTATATTGAATAAAAAGTATAAACCCTTAAATATAAGTTATTAATTAATTAATTATAATAGTTTAATTTAAAGTTAACAATGCGACAATTTGTCGCATACATCAGTGCAGCGCTAAGCTATATAATGCTGCAATGAATAAATTCCAGACGAGCCACGACCCCACCGCTGCACTTAACCTGCGGCGCATCTTTATCTTGAGAAGTATTGCCATCATTTGTGCATTGGCAGCGATTGCTGTTGCTTCTCAGGTATTCGAGATGAACTTGCCATTATTACCACTGCTGCTAATTGTTGCCCTGCATGGTGTTATTAACATCATAACGTTGCTGCGAATGAGGCAACCGCACCCAGTTTCATCGTCGGAATTCTTTGTGCAGATGGCGCTAGATACTCTGATTTTATGCGCCCTACTCTATTTTTCAGGCGGATCGACCAACCCTTTTGTTTCACTTTTTCTGTTACCACTGGTTATCGTTGCCTCTATTTTGCCGCAACGTTTTACCTGGGCAATGGCGATATTGACTGTCGGTTGTTATAGCGTGTTGATCTATTTTTATCAGCCACTGCCCCACTCACATATCGAACACGGTGCTGATTTTGACCTGCATGTGACAGGTATGTGGTTTGGTTTTCTTTTAAGTGCTGGGCTTATTGTTTTCTTTGTAGTTCGTATGGCCAATAGCCTGCGAGAACGGGATGCAATTTTAACCGAAACGCGTGAACAGGCTTTGCGTAACCAACACTTGGTCGCACTGGGCACACTCGCCACTGGAGCCGCCCACGAGCTGGGTACGCCATTAGCAACAATGGCTGTGTTGGCCAGTGAACTGAAGCGTGAGCACGCTGATAATGCCGATGTTGTTGAAAAAGCACAAATGCTGCGCAGCCAGCTGGATCGCTGTAAAAATATACTCTCAAATATCACAGCCAGTGCCGGGCAAGCACGCCCTGAAGGAGGCAATCGGCTGGCTATTGATGACTACTTAATCAGTGTCGTGGAACTCATGCGTACATCACGTCCCGATGCAAAAATTATTTACCAACTGAACGGCTCAAAACCACCTCCACAAATTCTGGCAGACAAAACGCTCACTCAAGCCCTACTAAACATACTCAACAATGCGGCTGATGCCTCTATCGATCATATTGAAGTTAAAGGACAATGGAACAGCGAACAACTAACAGTAATTATCTGTGACCGAGGAGAAGGCATGAGCCCAGCCGTGCAAGCCGCTGCTGGCACACCATTTTTCACCACCAAACCAAATGGCCAGGGACTAGGGCTTTACCTGGCTCGTGCGGTCATGGATCGTTTCGGTGGAGAGGTGCGACTGCTCAATCGAAAAGGCGGTGGCGCTCAAGTCATCATTAAATTACCACTGAAAAACATTGAGGTTACTGTGTGACAAATGCCCCAGATTTACCCACCCTGTTATTAGTTGAGGATGATCTGTTGTTTTGCCAAGTAATGGGCGGTGCATTAGAAAAACGTGGTTTTAATGTACAGATCGCACATAACGTTGATGAAGGCATTGCGTTAAGCGAAAAAACAGCGCCTGAATATGCTGTGGTCGATCTTAATATGCCAGGGCCTTCAGGGCTGGTATTAGTCAAGCATTTAATCGCCATTGATCCTCACACCCGAATCGTCGTTCTCACTGGCTTTGCCAGCGTTGCCACCGCTGTTGAAACCATCAAGCTTGGAGCCATTCACTACCTTTCAAAACCTGCCGATGCCGATGAAGTAATCGCCGCATTTTATCGTGAGGAGGGAAACCCTGATGTCAAAATCAAAATACAACCTTTTTCAGTCAATCGTATGGAGTGGGAACATATCCAAAAGGTGCTGTCTGACCATGATGGTAATATCTCTGCCACTGCTCGAGCCCTCGGCATGCACCGTCGAACACTACAGCGAAAGCTACAAAAGCGACCACGATTAAAATGAAACTCACACAACAACTAGGGGCTGGAATTTGAATTTCTTAAATACAACACGCTACAGTAGACGTTCAAAATATCAAAATGGAGTGATTCAATATGGCACTTTCTGAATTTATCACTGAACATGAAGTGATGATTCGTCTCAGCTTCTTTTTTGGTATCTTTGCCTTGATGGCGCTATGGGAAATCAAAGCACCACGCCGTGCACTCACCGTTTCCAAAGTGATGCGCTGGGTGAATAATTTGGGATTGGTACTTCTGAACAGCATTATTTTACGCCTACTCTTTCCCGCTGCCGCTGTAGGTATGGCTGTTTTTGTTACTGATAATGGCTGGGGATTACTCAACCACTTTGCAATTCCATTTGCATTAGCTGTAATAATTTCAGTCATTTTCATGGACTTTATTATCTATTTTCAACACGTTTTGGTACATGCCGTTCCAACGTTATGGCGACTGCACCGAGTACATCATGCCGACCCTGATTATGATGTCACCACAGGTACGCGCTTTCACCCCGTCGAAATCATACTCTCCATGCTCATTAAGTTTGCCACCATTGTAGTATTAGGCCCACCCGTGATTGCAGTAATCATCTTTGAAATCATGTTAAATGGTATGGCAATGTTTAATCACAGCAACGTAAAATTACCATTGGGATTGGATCGTCTATTGCGCTTTATCGTTGTAACACCCGATATGCATCGAGTTCACCATTCAGTCGAGGACAACGAGACCAATAGCAACTTTGGCTTCAATCTCTCTATTTGGGATCGACTTTTCGGCACTTATATTGATCAACCCCGTGCTGGCCATATGAAAATGACCATCGGCATCCATAAATACAGAGATCCGAAACAGGTCTCCTGGTTATCTGGCATGCTGATTCTGCCTTTCATAGGTAAGATTACAAGCTATGCCATCAACCGGCGCGAATGGAGCAAGCCTGACGATTCATAAACAAGAGTTTATGGCTTTTTATCGACCTTACAGCTACTAAAACCGAATAGCGCATAAGGTGGGCACCAACCGATTAATCCAGTTAATAAAGGTATGAGACCGACCGCACCCCACCCACTCTGGAAATAAACACCGACACCAATAATAACCAAACCAATAATAATTCGCGCTGTTTTATCAATACCACCAACATTCTTTTTCATGACGATCCCCTTCAGTAACTTTTCTCAAGTGAGTAGTATTCACTTTAGAGGGTTTCTCATGGCCGGTATGTGACTAAGTCACTTTTAAGTGAGCATATTCATAAAGTGCCTGGACATCAGGAATCAAAATTTCTTTTCGACCTACAGATAGCAGCTTTTGTGCATCTAGGGTTTTTAAAGTACGACTGACAACTTCTCGTGATGTACCTAATTCAGCCGCAATTTCCTGATGGGTAATATTTAATACTATATCGACCTGACCTTGAGTCTCTGCTAAATGAACAAGGTACGCTGCAATACGTATATCCAGACGTTCAAATGCGACCTCTTCCAGCAAGGTAATAACACTTACCAACCTTTTTGAAATCAGACCAAAAATGAACGCACACCAAACTTGAGATTTAGAGATCCATGCGCGGGCAATATCCGCCGGTATGATGATCGCTTCGATATCACTATCCGCTTCTGCAATGGCAGGAAAACGAGAGTGGCTCATAATGCAGGAGGCTGTAAATACACAACTATCGCCTGAATTAATACGATAGAGTGTAATTTCACGACCGGATGCGGCAATTTTATAAACGCGTACCTGCCCAGACAATACCAAAGCTAGGTTGGTACAACGGTCATTCTCCGAAGCAATTACAAACCCTTTCGGCAATCGAACAGATGTGGCTGCATTAAAAAACATCTTTTGAAATGCAGGCTCCATATCTTTGATGAACGAAAAATTCTCAAAAATGGCCTGTTTTTTATTTGAGCTGTCGATCATATGAGCTATTTCAGGCCATTGCGCGATACGGTTATGAAAGGTTACTTGGCTACTTTGGAAATCTTTGCTTTTTCCAGTAACAATGGATATATGTACCCTCCCCCAAAATCATGATCGACTGCGACTGCTCCAACAACAGTAATTTCATCGCCAACCTGAGCGGTATCCTGGCTCGTGATCGTCAGATTGCCTGTCTTATTTTCACCCGTACCATCCTGTATATGGATGAAATTTTTGTTCATAATCCCATTGTTAACTTTAACAACCTTGCCTTTCAATTGAACCTGCTGACCTTTTAACTCAGCCTTTTCTTTGTATAGCGCTTCGATCGTTTTCTTCACTGGCTCACCCGCGGTCACTGACGTTACACCAAAGCAAAACAATAAAGAGAGAAGAGTAATAGAAATAATACGAGACATAGACTTTTCCTATATTTGTAATTGTTATTAAGAAAAAAATAAGTATAACAATAACTCACTTAATTTGGTCAATCTCAAATTTCAATGTGCTAAAATAACACGCTATTATAAATTTTCTGAATCAATTGCAAGTCTGCACGGAAGCGCCATATAAACTCAACCACTGGGGGCAAAACTATGCGCTGGAGAAGCGGAAAACGTAGCAGCAACATCGAAGATCGACGCGGCAGACGAATGAGACCCATGCGGCGCGGCGCAAAACTCGGTGGTGGCGCTACAATTATTATACTGCTGGTCAGCCTCTTTCTAGGCGCTGATCCGCAAGTACTTCTCAATGCAGTCAGTGGCACGGGAGGGTCTGGAGTATCAACCTCCTCTTCTGGATCTATGGCAGACGGCGCAAACATTGATCCTAATGATGAAACAGCCCTCTTTGTATCTGTCATTCTGGCCGACACCGAACAGACATGGCAAAAAATATTTGCTCAGAGCGGCAGTCGTTATCAAGAACCCAAGCTTGTTCTATTCACCGATCAGGTTCGCTCTGCCTGCGGCACCACCTCCTCTGCTTCGGGGCCTTTTTATTGCCCTGGAGATAATCAAGTCTATATTGATCTCAGCTTTTTTCGCCAACTAAAACAAATGGGTGCGCCAGGTGATTTTGCACAAGCCTATGTGATCGGCCATGAAATTGGTCACCATATTCAAAATATTACTGGCACGTCTCAAAAAATACGCAGCATGCAAGCACGTACCGACAAAGCTGGAGCCAATGCCTTATCGGTAAAACAGGAACTTCAAGCGGATTGCTATGCCGGTGTATGGGCTTATCACAGTAATAAAGATCGTAATATGCTCGAAGATGGTGATGTCGAAGAAGGTCTCAGAGCCGCTGCCGCAATCGGTGATGATGCACTCATGCGTGGTGCTGGTCGCAGTATCAGACCCGAATCATTCACCCATGGTTCATCAAGACAACGTATCAAGTGGCTCCGCATCGGCTTGGAAACGGGTTCACCTGATGCTTGCGATACGTTTGCCAACAGCTAAAACTGGAGTTTAACGCATGATAAAAAACTACCTCCTTTCACTGATCTTTGTCACCACATTTTTAAGTGGCTGCTCTGTCAATCCGGTCACAGGAAAAAAGGAACTCAGCCTAGTATCTGAAGCACAAGAACTTCAGATCGGCGCGCAGCAATATGCACCACTCAGGCAGTCACAGGGCGGTGATTACGCTGTTGATGTCGCATTAACCAAATATATCAACGAAGTCGGTCAGAAGTTGGCCGCCGTCAGCGATAGAAAACTCCCATATGAATTCAAAGTGCTGAACAACTCCATCCCCAACGCCTGGGCACTGCCTGGAGGGAAGATTTCGATTAACCGAGGGCTGCTGACCGAACTGGGCAGTGAAAGTGAACTCGCTGCTGTGCTAGGCCATGAAATCACCCATGCCGCTGCAAAGCACGGCGTACGAAGCATGTCTCGAGGTATGTTGTTACAAGGCGCGATGATGGCGACTGTGATCGCCAGCCAAGGCAAAGATTACGCTCAACTAGCTCAATTGGGTGCAGGTATTGGCGCACAGCTTATCACGACAAAATATGGCCGCGATGCTGAACGTGAATCAGACTATTATGGAATGCGCTATATGTCCCGTGCGGGCTATGATCTACAAGGCGCAGTGGATCTACAAAAAACCTTTGTCAAACTCTCCGAAGGCAAAAAATCAGATTGGTTAAGCGGCCTGTTCGCCAGCCACCCTCCTTCTCAAGAACGAGTGCAGAACAATATTGAAACAGCTAAACAGTTCCCTGACAGTGGAGAACGCGGGATCGCACGATTCAAAAAAATGATGGCGCACCTTCAAAAAACAAAACCCGCCTACGAAGCCTATGATAAAGGCCGTATTGCTCTGGCAGATGGCAAACCCAAACAAGCACTCACTCTTATTAAAAAAGCAATGACCATTGAACCCCGTGAAGGTCACTTTTATGCACTATTGGGAGATATTAATTTAAAGTCAAAGAATCTAAGTAGTGCAAAAAACAGTTACGACAAAGCCATAAGTTTTAATAACCAATTTTTTTATTACTACTTGCAACGTGGGCAAATCCACGAACAACTGAATCACAATGCACAAGCCAAAAAAGACCTAGAGCAGAGCATAAAACTACTGCCAACAGCGAATGCCTACCACTCACTGGGTAATATCGCCCAACAAGAAGGACGAACAGAGGAAGCCAAATCGTATTACGCCAAAGCAGCCCCAGAAAAAAGTGACATTGGCCAAAAGGCTTTCAATTCACTATTAGAACTGGATCTTGCTGACAACCCTAAAAATTACATCTCAGCCCGAGCGACTACAAATCGTAATGGTCGAGTGTTTGCACAGATTAGCAACCCAACGCCCAGAGATATCAGAGGTGTACTCATCGCGGTACAGTTTCGAGATGCAAAAGGGCGAATTCGGCAAACCACGCAACCACTGCATGGCACATTGCGTTCGGGTAGCAGCAAAACCATTGACCTGGGTTTTAATGTCGTTGATGCCGTTCAGTTGCGCACTGTCCGTACAACAATCATCCGTGCGCAGCTGAAATAACCACATATTACTTGCTGAATAAATTATATTTCTATAATATTAGAAACTATGAATATAGATATCCAGCCAGACAAGATTCAACAAGCCGTTGAAGGGTTAAAAGGACTCAGCCACGAAACCCGACTTTTAATATTATGTCACCTTGCCCAGAAAGGCCCTATGACAGTGAATGAACTGACCGAAATAACCCAGGCTTCCCAGTCAGGTGTTTCGCAACACCTTTCAAAAATGCAACATGCGGGTTGGGTCACATTCGAAAGAGATGGCGCAAGCAAGCGTTATCAAATCGCCAATGAAGATCACCTGCAACTATTGGAAGCTTTGCACCGAATTT
>VAPF01001430.1_pt1 | contig 17181 bp, 16 predicted proteins | sample 3393931 | NCBI WGS metagenome assembly VAPF01 (sample SAMN08290437, study PRJNA428436) | hydrothermal vent metagenome | isolation source: Deep-sea hydrothermal vent chimney | place: Atlantic Ocean: South-mid Altantic Ridge | depth 2773 m m | reverse complement strand
GAATTTAATTGAAAAATTTAAGTTAATAAACATTAGCTATTCATACATAGTTTTATTTGAGGTTTACATATCATGAGCAAGGAAATTCTCTACGTTGCAGATGCCGTTTCTAATGAGAAAGGCGTTGATAAAGAGATTATCTTTCAGGCCATCGAATCAGCGCTTGCTACTGCGACACGTAAGAAAAACGGTAAAGATATCGAAGTGCGAGTAGACATCGACCGTGAGACTGGCGATTACGATACCTATCGTCGCTGGCTGGTGATTGATATTGATGAGCCCATGGAAAACCCGCTGGGCGAAATCACGCTGGAGGCTGCACAGATTGACGAGCCTGAGATACAGGCTGGTGATTATGTCGAAGAGCAGATCGAATCAGTTGAATTCGGCCGTATCGCTGCGCAGACTGCGAAGCAGGTTATCGTACAGAAAGTACGTGAAGCGGAGCGTGAGCGTGATGTTGAAGCTTATAAAGATCAGGAAGGTACGCTGGTCATGGGTACGGTTAAACGCGTTGAACGTGGCAATGTTTACGTTGACCTGGGCAACGGCGTTGAAGGTTTTATTCCTAAATCAGATATGATTCCCCGCGAAGCGGTGCGTCCTGGCGACCGCCTGCGTGGTTACTTAAAAGAAGTGCGCTCAGAAGCACGCGGTCCGCAATTATTCATTAGCCGTACCGCGCCTGAATTCCTGGTCGAGCTGTTCAAACTGGAAGTGCCTGAAGTTGACCAGGGCATGCTGGATATTCTGGGCGGCGCACGTGACCCTGGTTCACGCGCAAAAATTTCTGTGAAAGCACTGGATAGCCGTATCGACCCGGTCGGTGCCTGCGTTGGTATGCGTGGTTCACGTGTGCAGTCAGTGTCTAATGAAATTGGTGGCGAACGTGTTGATATTATTTTATGGAATGATGATCCGGCGCAGTTTGTTATCAACGCTATGTCACCGGCTGAGGTGCTTTCGCTGGTGGTTGATGAAGAAGCCAACAGCATGAACATCGCGGTTGAAGAAGACAAACTTGCTATGGCGATTGGCCGTGGCGGTCAGAACATCCGTCTCGCCAGTGAACTCACCGGCTGGGAACTGAACGTGATGACCGAGCAGGAAGCGGAAACGAAAAATGCCGAAGAAGGTGCTAAATACCTGAAGGTATTCACCGAGCACCTGGACGTGGATACTGAAGTGGCCGAAATTCTGGTGGCTGAAGGTTTCTCCACCATCGAAGAAGTTGCTTACGTGCCGGAGTCTGAATTGCTGGCCATCGAAGAATTTGATGAAGGCATCGTCGCCGAGTTGCGTAACCGCGCCAGCGACTACCTGCTGACGCAGGCAATCATGACCGAAGAAGTTCTGGAAAACAACAAACCTCAGGAAGATCTGTTGAACATGGATGGTATGGACCTCGAGCTGGCTAATGCACTGGCAGTAAAAGGTGTGTGCTCCATGGAAGACCTGGCTGAGCAGGCTGTTGATGAGCTGATGGAAATCGAAGGCATGGATGAAACCCGTGCTTCCGAACTGATCATGGCGGCGCGTGCACCATGGTTCGCTGAAGCAGAGCAGGCAGAAGCCGCTTCGGTTGAAGAGAAATAACAAAGACTGACATAGCACTGAGATTAATCACTGAGATAACAAATGGCTGAAGTAACAGTAAAACAACTTGCAGGTGTCGTTGGTACACCGGTCGAACGTCTACTCGAACAGATAAAGGATGCCGGTCTGGCGATCAATACGCCGGACTCATTGATATCGGACACCGATAAAATGACTTTGCTGGCTTACCTCAGGGGCCAGCACGGTAAAGACGGCAGCGTCGATGCCGCCAGCAAACCGCACAAAATTGCATTAAAACGCAAATCGGTTAGCGAAGTAAAAGTCAGTGGTTCCGGTCGAAATAAAGTTTCCATCGAAGTGCGTCGCAAGCGCACCATCACACGTCCGGTTGAGCCGGAAGCAGAGATAGCCGACAGCGCCACAGCCGAAACCCCGGTCGAACTGACTGAGCTGGAAAAACTCCGTGCTGATCAGGCGCGCCGTGAACAGGAACGCGACGACGAAAGAAAATTAAAACTCGAACGTGCTGAAAAACGTCAGCAGGAACAGCAGGCTGAAGAAGCTCGTCTGGCTGAAGTGAAAGCGAAAGTAGAAGATGCCGGCAAAACGCAGGTTGAATCAGCAGCAGTCAAAACCGAAAAGAAAGCACTGACCCCGGATGAGTTGCAGGCGCAACAGGCACGTGATCAGAAAGCTCTGAAAAAACACAAGACCGAACATAAAAACAAGAGCACGTTATACGGTCGCAAAGAATTACACGTCTCCAGCGGTAAGAGCGGTAAACGCCACAAGAAAAAAGGCAAAACTGCACGACGTTCGCTTGCTACTGCTGATGCAAAACATGGTTTTGAAGTACCGGTTGACGCCATCGTACATGAGGTGACCGTGCCCGACACCATCACCGTCGACGAGCTGGCAAAACGTATGTCGATGAAAGCTGGTGAGCTTATTAAAGTGTTGATGCAGATGGGCGTGATGGCAACCATCAACCAGGTCATTGATCAGGACACTGCGGTGCTGGTGATCGAAGAACTGGGACACAGTCCGGTTGTGGTCAACGAAGACGATTACGAAAATGCCCTGCTGGCACGTGATACCTCCGACCTGAAAGTCAAATCGCGTCCACCGGTGGTGACTATCATGGGTCATGTTGACCACGGTAAAACATCGCTGCTGGATTACATCCGTTCATCCAAGATTGCAGCTGGCGAAGCAGGTGGTATCACCCAGCACATCGGTGCTTATCACGTTGAGACTGACAAAGGTGTTATCACCTTTTTAGATACACCCGGACACGCCGCGTTTACCGCCATGCGTGAACGCGGTGCCAACGCGACTGACATCGTTATCGTTGTGGTCGCTGCGGATGACGGCGTTATGCCGCAGACCATCGAAGCGGTGCAGCACGCAAAAGCCGCCGAAGTGCCAATCATCATTGCGGTCAACAAGATCGATAAAGAAGGTGCTGACCCTGATCGTGTGAAAAACGAGCTGGGCAACTACGAAATTATTCCTGAAGAATGGGGCGGCGATAATATCTTCGTTAACGTCTCTGCGCTGACTGGTGAAGGTATCGATGCACTGCTTGATGCTATCTCCCTACAGGCTGAACTGATGGAGCTGGAAGCGACACAGGAAGGTCTTGCCAAAGGTGTGGTGCTGGAAGCTTCACTGGACAAAGGCCGTGGTGTAACTGCCACTGTGCTGGTGCAGGAAGGTACGCTGAAAAAAGGCGATATCATGCTTGCAGGTGAAGATTTTGGTCGCGTGCGCGCCATGTTTGATGAATTTGGTAATCCGATTGAAGAGGCCGGGCCATCGATTCCCGCCGTGGTTATTGGTCTGTCTAATACACCGAATGCTGGTGACGATATGCAGGTATTGGCCGATGAACGCACCGCCAGAGAAGTCGCGCAGAATCGTCAGAACAAGGCACGTGATATGCGTTTGGCGACACAGCAGGCGAACAAGCTGGAATCCATGTTTGCACAGATGGAAGCTGGTGAAGTCAAGAAACTGAATGTTTTATTGAAGGCCGACGTGCAGGGCACATTGCATGCGATCAGCGATTCGCTAATGAAGTTAGCCGCAGATAACGATGAAGTTGATGTGCGCATTGTCGGTTCCGGCGTGGGCGGCATCAATGAGACCGACATCAGTCTGGCTTCAGCGTCTGACGCCATTGTTATTGGCTTTAATGTGCGCGCCGATGCGGCAGCACGACGTGCGGCGGCAGAACGCGGTGTGGAACTGAACTACTACAGCATCATTTACGAGCTAATTGATGAAGTCGCAAAAGCCCTGACCGGCATGTTGAAAGCCGAGTACCGTGAACAGATCATCGGCATGGCAAAAGTGCAGGAAGTATTTAAGTCACCGGTGTTTGGCCAGGTGGCGGGTTGTCTGGTAACCGAGGGCACCATCCGCAAAGATTCACCAATTCGCGTATTGCGCGATAACGTGGTCATCTTTGAAGGCGAACTGGAATCACTGCGCCGCTTTAAAGACGACGTGAAAGATGTCGCTAGTGGTACCGAATGTGGTATCGGCGTGAAGAACTACGAAGTTAAAGTGGGCGACCAGATTGAAGTCTTCGAACGTGTGGAAGTTGCGCGTACCCTGTAATCGGGTAGTGCAGAATACGCGGACTTTTTACTAGATGCCTAGAGAATTCTTACGCAGCGACCGCATGGCGGAGCAACTTCGCCGAGAGCTGGCGGAAATTATTCAGGATGAAATAAAAGATCCACGCGTGGGTTTTTTATCATTCACCGAAGTGCGCATGAGTCGTGACTTAAGCCACGCCGTGGTCTACTGCTCGGTGCTGGATGCCGAACAGTTGCATGAATCCATCGAAGTGTTAAACCGCGCCGCTGGTTTTATACGAAAATCCATCGGCCGGCGCATCCAGGCGCGCATCGTACCAACGCTAAAATTTGTTGCTGATGAAAGTATTATTCGTGGCGCAGAGATGGATGTGCTGATCAGCGAAGCGGTGCAGAGTGACAAAAAAAATAGTAGTGATGAAGAGTAGGGTGAGTATTGTTCGTCCTGCAAAAAACATTATTGTCCACAGATGAACGCAAATGAACGCAAATATTAAAAACAATTTAAAAGTTTTTATTTGCGTTCATTTGCGTTCATCTGTGGACTGAAATTTTCTTTATTTTTTTAAAAGAGAGCATCTGGTTTTGGGTAGAAGAAAGAATAAAGGTCGCAATGTCAGTGGTGTGTTGCTGTTAGATAAACCACAGGGTTGCAGTTCGAACCACATATTACAAAAAGTGAAACGTCTGTTCGGTGCCGCTAAAGCCGGCCACACCGGCAGCCTCGATCCGCTGGCTACCGGCATGCTGCCGGTGTGTTTTGGTGAGGCCACCAAAATTTCGGCGTTTTTACTGGACTCGGATAAAACTTATCACCTCAAATGCCAGCTCGGTGTTTGCACCACTACCGGTGATGCGGAAGGTGAAGTGGTTGAAACGATGGATGCCTCTGCGATTAGTACGCAGGATGTAGAGGCTGTGTTGCCGGAATTTATTGGCGATATCGAACAGGTGCCACCGATGTATTCCGCGCTAAAGCATAACGGCGAGCGCCTGTACAAACTGGCGCGCCAGGGCATCGAAGTCGAACGCAAGCCGCGACCGGTGACGATTTATGATATCGACTTTATCGATTTATTAACGGACGAACAGGGGCGGGTGATTCTCGAACTGGAAGTCAGTTGTTCTAAAGGCACTTATGTGCGTACTTTGGTCGAAGACATTGCGAAAAAATTAAACAGCTGTTCGCATATCACCGAACTGCATCGTCTCAGCGTTGGCCCTTACGATGGCAACATGCTGAGCATCGAGCAGCTGACAGAATTAGCCGAGCAGGGCGAGGAAGCCCTCGATGCCTGTTTGCAGCCGATTGACAGCGGCGTTGCCGACTGGCCGGATGTACATCTGAGCGCCGATGCCGCATTTTATGTGCAGCAGGGGCAGCCGGTGATGGTGCCACAGGCACCGACCCATGGCTGGGTTCGCATCTACGACCAGAGTCATTTTTTAGGCCTAGGTGAGATTCAGGACGACGGCATGATCGCGCCGCGTCGTATGATTAAGCAGTGTGCTTAGAAAATAATTTTTATCCGCGAATGAACGCAAATACACAGTAGGGCGGGCACTGCCCGCCGCTACTTAAAGCGCAACACGAAACCGGTGGGCAATGCCCACTCTACGATTGTTTTTATTTGCATGTATTTGCGTTCATTCGCGGAAAAACAGTTTTTTTGTACTGCAACCCTGAGCGGTACAAAAAATGACAACGTAATCAGGGCGATAAGCAGTCTGGTCGGGTAAAAACGGCCGCACTGAACAATAAATCTTTTATAAACAATGCTTCTGTGTTGCTTCAATAAGTGATAAAATCGCCCTCTTTTTTTATCAATGCCCGTTTTTGGGTTTTAATTTAGTTCGGAGTATTCATGGGTTTATCGACCGCAGAGAAAGTCGAAGTTGTTGCAAAGTACCAGCAAAAAGAAGGAGACACTGGTTCTCCTGAAGTGCAGGTTGCGCTTTTAACAACTCGCATTGTGCAATTAACAGAGCACTTTAAAGAGCACAAACACGACCACCATTCACGTCGTGGTTTATTACGCATGGTTAACCAGCGTCGTAAATTACTTGATTATCTTAAAGGCAAAAACGTAAGTCGTTATAAAGAGCTGATTGCCAGCCTGGGCTTACGTCGTTAATAGAAACATCTGAATGGCTAGCTGTGAGATACATGGCTAACCAGTATTCAGTGTTTTTTATGCTTTTCACCATTTAATTAGGAAACAATAAAGTGATACCTACAGCAATTAAAAAATCATTTCAGTATGGCGATCTAACAGTAACGATGGAAACGAGTGAAATCGCTCGTCAGGCTTCCGGTGCTGTCATGGTTAGCATGGGCGACACCGTTGTTTTCGTTACTGCCGTCTGTTCGAAAGAAAGCGAAGAGGGCAGAGATTTCTTCCCGATGACCATCAACTACCAGGAGCGTACTTACGCTGCGGGTAAAATTCCCGGTGGTTTCTTCCGTCGTGAAGGTCGTCCCAGTGAAGCTGAAATTCTGACCTGTCGTTTGATCGACCGTCCGATCCGTCCGTTGTTCCCCAAAGGTTTTACCAACGAATGCCAGATCGTTGCTACCGTGGTTTCCATGAGCGGTGATATCGATCCTGAAATTCCTGCCATCATCGGTGCTTCTGCGGCGCTGTGTATTGCGGGTGTACCGTTTGCCGGTCCACTTGGTGCGGCGCGTGTTGGTTATAAAGACGGTGAATATTTATTAAACCCGAACAAGGAAGTACTGGAAACCTCTGATCTTGATCTGGTGGTTGCCGGTACTGAAAAAGCGGTGCTGATGGTTGAATCAGAAGCGAAGATTCTTTCTGAAGAAGTCATGCTGGGCGCGGTGATGTTCGGTCACGAGCAGATGCAGGTTGTAGTCAAAAGCATTAATGAATTTGCAGCTGAAGTTGGCAATCCAAAGTGGGATTACGAAGCACCGGCTGCTGACGAAGCACTGGCAGAAAAAGTGGCTGAAACAAGCACTGCTGCGATTACCGAGGCGTATCAAATCGCTGAGAAAATGGCGCGTCAGGATGCGGTTAAAGCAGCAAGACGCGCAGCGGTTGAAGTGCTTAAGTCTGACGCTGATGACGGCTGGACAAAAGACCAGATTAAAGGCGCATTTGGTAAATTAGAAAAGAAAGTGGTTCGTTCACGTTACATCGCGGGTGAAAAACGCATCGACGGTCGCACCACTTCTGACGTGCGTGCTATTACTGTTCGTACCGGCGTATTACCTCGTACCCACGGCTCGGCACTGTTCACCCGTGGTGAAACACAGGCGCTGGTGGTTACTACTTTAGGTACTGCACGCGACGCACAGATCATCGACGCGCTTGACGGTTCGTACCGCGAACACTTCATGCTGCATTACAATTTCCCTCCATACTGTGTTGGTGAAACCGGTATGGTTGGTTCGCCAAAACGTCGTGAGATCGGTCATGGCCGTCTGGCAAAACGTGGCGTTTTAGGTGTCATGCCTTCGGAAGAAGATTTCCCATACACCATCCGTGTGGTTTCTGAAATTACAGAATCAAACGGTTCAAGTTCGATGGCTTCTGTCTGTGGCACCAGCCTGTCATTGATGGATGCCGGTGTGCCGATCAAGGCACCTGTTGCCGGTATCGCTATGGGTTTGATCAAAGAAGGCGACGACTTCGCTGTATTGTCTGACATTCTGGGTGACGAAGATCACCTTGGCGATATGGACTTTAAAGTAGCCGGTTCTGCCGAAGGTATCTGTGCATTGCAGATGGATATCAAGATCGACGGTATCACCAAAGAAATTATGGAACAGGCGCTGGAGCAGGCCAAAGCCGGTCGTAACTTTATTCTGGGTGAGATGAACAAGGTTCTCTCTGAAACCAATACAGAAATGTCTGAGTACGCACCTCGCTACCTGAACATCAAAATTCACCCTGACAAGATTCGTGATGTCATCGGTAAAGGTGGTGCGGTTATCCGTGCACTAACCGAAGAGACTGGTGCATCGATTGATATCGATGATGACGGCAATATCAAGATCGCATCCAGTGATCTGGCTGCGGCGGAAGAAGCCAGAAAACGCATTGAGCAGATTACTTCGGATGCCGAAGTTGGCATGGTTTACGATGGTACTGTGAAGAAGATCATGGACTTTGGTGCTTTCGTTGAAATTCTGCCGGGCAAAGATGGCCTGGTTCATATCTCTCAGATTTGTGAAGAGCGTGTTGAGAACGTTAGCGACAAGTTGTCTGAAGGTGATGTGGTCAAAGTGAAAGTGCTGGAGATTGATCGTCAGGGTCGTATTCGTCTGAGTATGAAGGAAGCAGAAATAGCGGCGGACTGATTACACGATATAAACAGGCTTTAATGTCTGTGAAAATCTGATAAAAAAAAGGAGCTTCGGCTCCTTTTTTTATGGCCTGTGATTTATCCTCTGATACAAGCGTTTGCCCCTGTATTTATGAGCAGAAAAGCATTTCTGACAGTGAGTGAAAATTAGTTCTTAGATAGCTGACAATTTAATAAATTGAACTACAATTATTTAAAACCATAAGACCCTGAGGGAAAGCATGGAAATAACAATAAAAACAATTCGCGGTATTACCGTCACTAATTTGATTATTCTCGGTCTGGCTGGCTGTTCCAGTTCACCAGCGCCATGGACACAGGCAGAAGATTCTCCGTGGGAAGCAAAGTACGCAGCAGAATCGCAGAATGTTCCTTCTGATGCTGCAGTTACCGATACCAGTTTGAATGACCCTGTATTACTGGCAGAGCCTGAGCCAGAACCAATCGTTATGCAGGAACCAGAAGCGGCACCTGCGCCGGAAGTTATTGCGCCTGTCATGGTACAGGATCTGACACCTGAGCAGGAAATCATGGCAATGTCAGCCGGCAGTTATGCGGTTCAGGTCTACGCCAGTAAAACAACCGCAAGCGTTGAAAAGTTCAAGGCAAATAAAGGCCTGGAAAACCTGATGACAGTGAAGACTGATCGTTCGGGTTCCATTGTTTATGTGCTGGTTGATGTGCATCCTGACCGCGCATCAGCAAATGCTGCTGCCGCTGATCTGGAAATTAAAACCGGGTCTAAACCATGGGTTCGTTCTATCGCGGGACTACAGAAAATCGTTGCAGAGTAACCTCGTTATTTTCTGAAAAAAGGGCCGGTTTTCCGGCCTTTTTTTATGTCTGTCCGGAAATCTCCCAAACTTAATATGAGACAATTACGGGCCGCGTCTGGCTTCGGATTATCTACACAAATGGAGGCAGACCTTGCAACTAATTTAAGGTAGTATCTGTCCTATTTTTTAAAATAGTATTCAGGTTATACAGCATTGAAAATAATAAAAATTCAATTTCTGAAAGCATTGTTATTACTGACGCTGGTGCTGGGCGTCTCCGCATGCGGGCAGCTTATTTCCAATGCAAAACAGGAATTTGCTAATGATCTGTCGGCAACTATTCTGTCCTTTGACGATCCTGAGACGATTAAAAAAGGAGTGCCAGCCTATTTGATACTGATCAGTACTATGATCAAAGGTGACCCCGAAAATGCTGACTTACTTGAGTCAGGCGCGAAATTGTATGGTGCGTATGCCTCCGGTTTTACCGATAGCGCCGAGAGTAAAAAAGCACTGGCAAATCGGGCATTTGGTTATGCCAGTCGGGCGATGTGTATTCGTGATCAACGGTTTTGTGGTGTAAAGAAACTTTCGTATTTTGAGTTCGAGAAACTACTGACTTCTATCGAAAAATCTCAGGCCGAACATCTGTTTGTTTTTGTCAGCAGCTGGGCAGGGTTTATTGAAGCAAATAGTTCAGACTGGAACGCTGTTGCCGAGCTGCCAAAAGTTAAGGCGGGCATACAATGCGTTATAGATACCGATGAAACCGTTAGCAATGGTAATGCGCATCTTTACATGGCGGTTATGGAATCGTTACTGCCGCCAACACTGGGTGGTAAACCGGAGTTAGCAAAAAAACATTTTGATCGTGTGCTTGAACTTTCAAAAGGTAATAACTTGATGGCAAAAGTTTTATATGCTGAAAAATATGCGCGCATGCTGTTTGATCGGAAATTACATGATGAGCTGTTGCAACAGGTGATCGATGCCGATATCGGCCCGCAGGATCAGATATTAATTAACACGCTTGCCAAGCAACGCGCCGCTGAGTTGTTATCTGGTGCGGATGATTACTTTTGAACGCTGCGTGTAAACGAACAATGCACTGAAATCGTTGCTCGGCAATTGCTCCTGCATTGCCCTACTAAGTGACATCCGTGTCACGATAATGATTTTTAGCATTCTCTTCATTCGTGAAAGTAAATAATGAAAAATATGAAAAATAAAATAATATTGTTGTTAACGTTGTCGTTAGTTTTTTTTAGTTCGCCAGCGTTGTTTGCTAAAACGATCAAGATCGCAACGCTTTCACCGGAGGGTACGTTCTGGATGAAGCATATGCGTGCCGGTGCAAAAGAAATTAAACAGAGGACGCAGGGCAGGGTCAAGTTTAAATTTTATCCCGGCGGTGTCATGGGTAATGATGCCAACGTTTTAAGAAAAATTCGCATTGGACAATTGCATGGTGGTGCCGTCACCTTAGGTGTTCTTTCCCGCTCGACACCGGACGTAACACTTTATGGACTGCCTTATCTGTTTTTTGACCTTAATGATGCTGCTGAAATAAGAAAAACAACTGATCCGATGTTGAGTAAAGAAATTGAGAAAAACGGTTTTGTTAATTTTGGTTTTGCACAGGGTGGTTTTACCTACCTGATGTCAAAACAACCGATTCGTAGTCTCGACGATCTGCGACAGCGCAAATCATGGATTCCCGAAAAGAGTGATGTTGGTTTATCCGTTTATCGATATGTTGGTGTTACACCTATTTCACTGCCTTTATCTGATGTTCTGACAGGCTTGCAGACTGGTTTAATCGACACCATTATTACCTCGCCCATTGGCGCGTTAGCACTGCAGTGGCACACTCATATCGAATACGTAACGGATCAACCGCTTAATTACCTGGCAGCGATGTTGATCATCGATAAAAAAGTATTTAACAAATTAAGCGAGACCGATCAGCACATCGTTCGTGACGTGATGGAAGATGTTTATAAAAAAATTGATGAACAGAACAGAGTGGATAATATCGCGGCGCGCAAAGCTCTGATAAATCAGGGCGTGAAATTTATCAAGTTAAGCGATAAAAATAAACTGGAGTGGGAAAAAATTGATGACACTGTTATCAACGAAATGCTCGATAAATATGATTACAGCAAAGCACTTTATGAAGCAGTGACACAGCATAAACATGACGCACCGAAATTTCATTAGTGTGAGCACTAACTGCTTTTTAGTCCGTGCGTTTTAAGTCGCCACGTTCTCATAATGACTATACGAGATAATAAATTCATAAAATTAATTAATACTTTTGAAGATGGTCTTCTCGTCGTCATACTTTCCAGTATGATCATCTTTGCGGTATACCAGATCATCGCAAGAAACCTGTTTGGTGAAGGTGTCGTCTGGATTGATCCCTTATTAAGAACGCTGGTGTTATGGGTCGGACTCTCTGGTGCCGTGGTTGCGACTCGCACAGATAATCATATCCGCATCGATATTTTTGCAAAATATTTCCCGCCGTCTATGCTGAAATATGTGCAGCGTATCGCTTATCTTTTCACTTTAATCGTTTGTTTACTTATCGCCTGGCATGCAGCGCGGTTTGTGTACAGCGAATACGAATACGGCACCATCGCGTTCTCAGGGGTTCCTGCCTGGCTCACTGCTTCGATCATCCCCATCAGTTTTTCATTGATTGCTTTTCGATATGTTTTGTTATTGATATCACCGTATCAACGACAGATTTCGCCGGCGGCTGAAGACTAGTCATGGTTTCCGCGCTCGTACTCACCCTGATGGTCATTTTAGGTGCACCGTTGTTTGCCATCATCGCCACCAGCGCACTTATCGGGTTTAACAGTGAAGACATCGACCTGTCTGTCATTGCTATTGAAATTTATCGCATCGTTGACACCCCGGTACTGCTGGCTATTCCATTATTCACTTTTGCCGGTTACGTACTGGGTGAAAGTAAAGCCTCTGAACGGCTGGTGCGCCTGACCGATGCCTTGCTCGGCTGGATGCCCGGTGGCCTTGCCGTGGTTTCATTGTTTGCCTGTGCATTTTTTACCGCGCTAACCGGCGCTTCGGGTGCGACCATCATCGCACTTGGTGCCATCCTGTACCCGGCGATGAAACAGGCGGGTTACAGCGAACGTTTTAACCTTGGCCTGATTACTTCATCGGGTAGCCTGGGTTTATTGTTTCCACCATCGATTGCGCTGATTCTTTACGGTGTTATCGCGCAACAGATGGATCTGGAACAGTCTGTCGCCATCGATGACCTGTTTATCGCCGGCTTGCTGCCTGGTATGCTGATGCTGGCGCTGCTGATTGCATGGAGTATGTACAAAGCGGTCGGTGATAAAATACCAACCACAGCTTTTGATAAGAAAAAACTGATTAGCGCATTACGTGAATCAATTTGGGAAATGCCTTTGCCAATTATTTTAATCGGTGGCATATACAGTGGCTATTTTGCTGTTTCTGAAGCTGCTGCGGTGGCGGTGATGTACGTACTTATCGTCGATGTGTTGATCCTGCGAGAGATCAAGTTTAAACAACTGCCGACCATCATGCGTGATTCCATGGTACTGGTTGGTGGCGTATTGATCATACTTGCGGTGTCGCTGGCTTCAACCAATTATTTAATCGACGCAGAAATTCCGTCAAAACTGTTTGACTTTATCCGTGAACATATCGACAGCAAGCTGACTTTTCTAATGCTGCTGAATATCTTTTTATTGATGCTGGGTATGATGCTCGATGTATTTTCGGCACTGGTTATCATCGTGCCGTTAACTTTACCCATTGCTATTGGTTACGGTATTCATCCGATACATTTCGGCATTATCTTTTTAGCCAATATGCAAATTGGTTACTTCACGCCTCCGGTTGGTATGAACTTATTTATCGCCAGCTACCGCTTTAATAAACCGATCACTGAACTGTATCTTGCGACCATTCCTTTTATGCTTATCCTGTTCGTCGCTGTGTTGATTATTACTTACTGGCCAGCACTGACCATGAATTTTATCGATATGCATCATGGACAATAATGACCAGACATGGAATTGCTTAATTACCAGCTTAGCTGCCCATACTGCGGTGAGAGTATTGAGCTGTTGATCGACGATTCGGTTAGTACTCAGGATTATTACGAAGACTGTTCAGTTTGTTGTCGACCGATTCGAATACAGATGACGGTCGACTTTGAAGGTGATTGTGAAGTTGTTGTTCTGCGTGATGATGAGTGAGTTTGACGACTTTGCAGTAAATCAACATTGGATTTTTTTGTGTTTAGTGGTTGATTTCAAATAAAATAAAAGACCATCAGGCGATGGCCTTTTATTTTTATAATCGAATTGAAAATATCAAGCCGCCAGCGCGGGCACATCTGCCCAGGCACTGATTTCTTTCATCCTGTTCGTCCAGCTGGATATGTTTTTAAATGATGCAATTGGTATGTCTGCAGCATCAGCATAAATCATCATGGCACCCACAGAGAAGTCGGCGAGTGTTACCTCATCTCCGAGTATAAAATCACGACCTTCAAGTTGTTGCTCCAGTATTTTTGCAAAACGATTAAAGTTCTGCTCGGCTTCTTTGAGTACAGCCGTGTCAGGCTCGCCCATCTTTAACAGTGATTTGAGTACGTTTTCAAACAAATAAGTACCACAGGCACGGTTGAAGTGGCATTCTTCCCAGTTTTGCCAGCGATGGATATCTGCGCGTATGGCGGGGTCGTCGGGGTAGAGCGTGCTGGTCGGGGCGAGTGTTGCCAGGTATTGTGCGATGGCGTTTGATTCCCACAACTTCAAATCACCGTCTTCCAGCACAGGGACCATGCCATTCGGGTTCAATGCTAGAAATTCAGCTTTTTCCAGATCGCCGGATAACAGGCCAAGCTCGATTATATTTATCTCCAGTCCCAGGTAATTGATGACAGCATGGACTTTTCGGCAGTTGGGTGAGCCGTTAACGGTGTAAAAATTCATGATATTTTCTCCTTTTGATGATGGCCTGGTTTATAGTAACTTTTATTATGCAAGTTACTTGAATTCGAGGATAATCTACTAACTTGCATTTTGCAAGTCATTATTTATGATAATGTTATATCTATGAAAAAGATCGATAAGTTAATACCGGGGCAGGACTGTTTACGGTCCGTGTGCCCGGTTTCCAGTGTGCTTGATATCATCGGTGATAAATGGACCTTGCTGGTCATCAGGGATCTGATGTTTCTCGGTAAGCGCATGTACAGCGAACTGGCTGATTCGATGGAAAAGATACCCACCAATATTCTTGCTGATCGTCTGAAGAAGCTGGAAGCGGCCAATATCATCGAAAAAAATCCCTACCAGGATAAACCTGTTCGATACGCGTACACCCTGACAGAAAGGGGGGAAGCTCTGAGACCGACGCTTGTCGAAATGGCGAGTTGGGGAAATAGTTTTATTGCCGGAACAATGAAGGCACCGAAAGAATTTATGGAGAAATAACGTACTATGATGATAAAAACAATTAACCTTATCGCTCTGTCAGTTGTGTTGCAGACAACGCTTCATGCCGAAAATTACCAGGCGAAAGGTAGCGCAAATTCACCAGAAACAGCGCAGAAAATCATCACCCCGAAGGCTGGCAGTCAGTACAATCTGGACGGTATGAAAATTCGTGATGGTCAGTACAAAAGCTCATACAGCACGAAGTCTGTTGATGAAAGCGATGCGACTAACGCTCCATCACCTGATCCGTATGGCAGCAATATTCCGCTACTACCAATAGTGCCAGTGATTATTATTGATGAGTAGTCGTTATTCTTCTATTGTCTGAGTGTTTGGCCTCTATTTCTCGCTAGAGATTTACAATGCCCGGCATTCATATAAGATCAACACTTTGTTAACAGCTCTTTATGTAAGCGACGGTAAGTGATTATGATTTTTCTAAAAAATGCCACCACAGTTTTTTTCTGTGTCCTGTTTTTTGTGACGACAGCACAGGCAGAGGAAAATGCATTAAAAGGCATGAAGTTGGGTTTTGGCTTTGATCGTGGCTTCGGGGTTACTGGCTCCGTCGGTAAGTTAAATGGTTTTATTGGCAACGACGGAGTGGCGCTCGATTACGTGCTTAACCGGGAAGCACTGAAGCTTGAAGTTAATAAACCGGTATTCTGGTATGTTGCTGTGGGTGCTTATGGTGACTGGGATGGTGACATCGGTGTGCGTCTTCCGCTTGGTGCCGAGCTGTATTTCACTGACAGAGTGGATGCTTACGCGCAGATTATGCCGCGACTGCGAGTTAATCATGATGCGAAGTTCGGTCTGGATTTTGCCATTGGTGTGCGCTATCAGTTCTAATATAATAGTTTAAACATCGGCTCACATATTTTCCTGCCACCACTCAGGCAGTGTGGCGACAGAATCAAGAATAGCATCGGGAGTGATGCCTGAGCTTAGATCGGCCTCAGAAAATTTTCCAGTGCGAACCTGTATCGCTTTCAGGCCAGCCTGCTGTGCGGCTTCGATATCACCGCGTATATCATCACCGATCATTACCACATTATTTTTTTCCCCCAACAGCGAGAGTGCAGCCTGAAAAAATGCTGGCGCAGGTTTGCCGGTGACGATGGCATCGACGCCGCTTGCGTATTCAAAGGCCTTTATCATCGGGCCGACATCTAACTGCAAACCGGATGAGGTTTTCCAGTAACGTGTCAAACCCAGAGCAATCAATTTTGCCTGCGGATTATTGATTAAGGTTTGGAAAATTTTATTCATCGTTGCAAACGTCCAGCGTTCTCCCAGGTCGCCAACAACGACCGCGCCGACATTATTTTCCGCATCACTGACCAAATTAAAACCCGGGAATTCTTCTTTGGTTGTTTCAGGAACGAACAGAGCGATGTTGTTAATGTCGTTTTTTTGCAGCCACTGTTTTGCTGCCACTGGTGGCGTGAGAAAGCTTTCTGTGTTTGTCGCAATGCCAAAGTCGGCCAGTTTTATTTTCAGTTCTACGCGTGATTTAGAGGTGGTGTTGGTCAGGAACAGGTGGGGGATGTGGTTTTTAATAAACCAGTTTACCGTATCAGCAGCGCCGTTGATGGCTCTGTCGCTTTCATATAAAACACCGTCAAGATCGAAAAGTATGGCTGACATAATTTCTCCTGTGACAGAATGATTGTACTGCTGAGATTGATTTAAGGCAATGATGTTTAAAAACAACTTACCACAGAGGACACGGAGGACACAGAGAAAAACATTTTATTGTTAACAGCGCCGCAGGCGCGATTAACAAAGCAAAACTCCGTGTCCTCTGTAGTGAACTGCTTTTGCTTTTGTGAAGATCAGTGATTACAAAGATCGATTAATTTTTTATGGATAGCAGCATCGTTGTTACAGTCTATCTCGATGATTTTTCGGCATGACGTCGAGCCGCTTGAGATATTGATAGAACCTTTCGGTAAATCGAGATTTTTTTCCAGGACTGTGATAACGGCTTTATTGGCTTTGCCTTTTTCTGGTGGGGCTTTTACTTTTATCTTGAGAGTGTCTTCCAGCCAACCGGCGATACAGTCTTTCGAGGATGACGGGATGACTTTTATTTTTAATTTCACTTTATGTCAGATATTGAGTCATAACAGACTAAAAACTAAAAAATATTGTCCACAGATGGACGCAAATAAAAACAAAAACATAGTCCGCGAATAATGCAAAGAACGCGAAAAAAGCCTTTTATTTTTAATGTTTTACGTAATTCACGGACTAAAGCTTTAAGTTTTTAATCTTTTTATTTGCGTTCATCTGCGTCCATCTGTGGACATAAAGCAACGTAGGTCGGGCACTGCCCGACAAAATATTGCACAAATGTCTGTTCAACGGCGGGCAGTGCCCGCCCTACAAAAG
>VAPF01028150.1_pt1 | contig 17219 bp, 17 predicted proteins | sample 3393931 | NCBI WGS metagenome assembly VAPF01 (sample SAMN08290437, study PRJNA428436) | hydrothermal vent metagenome | isolation source: Deep-sea hydrothermal vent chimney | place: Atlantic Ocean: South-mid Altantic Ridge | depth 2773 m m | reverse complement strand
TTACTGTTGTTTTTGGAGTGATTTTATTTTTGTATCGATAGCTCTCTGTTGAGCTACTCCAACCCTTGCTCGTACAAGGTGCCAGTCTGCTATCGCCACGCTGAATTTACCAATAGATGCTTCCCAGTTCGCCATGGTTATGAGCACGTTTGTTGATGAGTTTGTTGCACGCGCTGCATCAACAAAGACCTGCCCTGTCGAAGCTGAGAGCGGTTCGTGCACTGAAAGGAAATTCAAATATGAGACCCAATACTGTTCTATCTTTGGTGAGATAGCTACTGATGCAGCGTATGCGTTGCGTGCTGTGTGATAGGCGCCTATGCGTTCCATTAGGTTACCGACATTACTCCACGCCAACCCGTTATCTGGTACAGCTTTCGCTGCGAGCACGTAGAAATTGTAGGCATTTTTGCCATCACTTAGAAGCTCGTAGTCCTGTGCCATTTGTAGGAAAGTATTGTAATTTTTCTTTTGTGTACTGACGATACTTTTGGAGAGTGTGAGTATTTCTTTTTGAAGACGTTTTCTTATTGCTGGGGTTGTTTGTGCGGGAGTGCTCCATGAAGTAATTGTGTCGCGCGGGTCAACAGTGAGCGCACCCATGTAGGAACGTTGTGCTGTTTTTGCTGGGGCGCGATATTTTTCGGTTGTATGTGTTGCTGGCGCAGGGGTTTTTGTGATTGTAGTTGTGGAGACAGTCAAAGCTGTGGACGACGCTGTAAAGGAAACAGGTACGGTGCTCTTGTGTTGTGTAGCAAAGTTTGCCAACACAACCAATATGATGACTCCAACAAGCACCACTGCTACCACGCTTCCTACCACTATTTCTTTATTTTGTTTCATATAATACGAGCATACCATACGCAACACGGCGGCGCTGACGCGCCGCCGTGTTGCTACGAACCGTACTAATTTTTTTTGTTGCTAGTTGCCAACCATGCCACTTCCCATTTCACCAGAGGTAGAACCGTTACTGTTCTCACCTTGGGAAGAAGAACCATTTTGATTTGATGAGCTCTCACCGTGTGAGGTTTTGATCTCACCTTGAGACTCTGGCTTTTGAGTCTGCTCCCCTTCTGAGCTACACGAGCCGATTGAGTCGCCACGCTCTATGTGCGAGAGCATCGCTGACTGAGCAATGGTGATAGTCTGGCTTTTGCCTGACTGACCACTCCTCTGACACACAGAAACACTGGCTTGGTTTCCAGACATCCCTTCTTTTTCGAACTCACGCAAGAGATTGCTTGGCATCGTGCTTGAAGCGTGCGAGAGATACGCGTTAAGCACTGAGCGAGTTTTTGGACCTACCTCACCCACGTCTGAAATACCATTCTTTTTCTGGAAGGCGCGCACTGCGTCTTCTGTCAATCGCCCATAGTATCCTGTTACGAGTTTCGATGGGTAAATTGTAGAATCTGTAGAAAGCAGTCTTTGGAGCATGGTAACCCCTTCACCGCGTGAACCTCGCTGCATTTGTTGCATTAACTTTTGTATACGTCCACCTACTTTTTTGTGTGTAACAGCCGAAGTTGTAACATTGCCATTCTTAGCGACGCGCAAGCTAGCAATACGCACCGCAAGCGCGTTAATCTGCTTTGTAAGCTGTATAATTTGTGTCTGAAGCTGAGCAATAGTTACCTGTGGAGATACCACCGTGGCAGTAACTGTTGGAGTTGCCGTAGTAGCTGCGGCAGAAGTCTGTGCTGAAGCAATCGACACAGCAAACGGAGCCGAAGCAAGCAAAAGACCAACCAACGCACCGAGAGAAATTTTCTTGTTCATGATAGAAAATATTTTATAAATAATGAAAGGCTCTAAAACCAATTCTCCCAGAAGTATAGCAGGTCAACCAATTTCAAAAACCATCAACTGTGCATAAACAAACACAAACACCACCCCGCACGGGGTGGTGTTTGTGTTTGTGAAGGTCTAACATTCGCAACGGAAACTTCCACACATTTGGTATTAACTTGCTTATAAACTCGTTACTTTTATCTTTTGCGTTTCTTTACTTTAGAACTGGGACTAGATTTAATATTTTTTGGTTCAATTATTTCCACTTTTCCATTTGCACAGTCAAGTACAAAAGTTTTCTTTAGCTCTTTCAATAATTTGGTTCCTAACAAAATAGTACCTTCAGGCTGTATATCAATTGTCGTGTTTACTCGTTTCCCATCAACACGTATTGAACCTACACAAACGAAATGTGAGGATGATTCTCCATTGGCAAGTGTACTTGATTGTATACCAGTCAGAATTAAACCAAGAGGAAAAGCTATTGTATAGGGAATGGTAAGGTACCCATTAAATCCTGAGTCAATCAGAGCCTCTACTTTTTTTGAATATCCTACAGCACCAGTGATTTCAATTTCAATCTTAGGCTGATCGTTATTAAATGTCCCAAGCATATTCCTTTTCAGTGTAGTTAATAGATGGGATAGCATCACTGCCAATTTGTACTATATAGAACAATTTCTCCCCATATTCTTTTCTGGCTTTTTCAACTGCGGCTAGTCTGTCTGCATCTATTTTATATTTTTTCTTATCAACATCAATAACTACATATTCTCCCATGTGTTTCTGCTCAAGCTTCATTTTTAGTTTTTCAACATAAAACTTTTGACCCATTTTTGTTATTTCTTCCAAAGACAGATTATGCATCATATATTTTAGAGTATACCCTCGACCTTTCTTTTGCAAAGACCTGCGCCCAGCACCCATATGAAGGTCTAACATTCGCAAACAAGTGAGCAAAAAGAAAAACCCCCGTGAGGGGGTTTTTCTTTTTGCTAGACCAATTTTCTAGCTGGATGAGTTGTGAAGGTTAGACCTTCACATGGTTCAAGTAGTTAAGGATTAGCTAGATTAGCTGTGATTGAACGATGTTACATCATTCACAAAGTCCTTAAGAAGGTAACCGTTTGTCCAGTCAGATGCTCCGAAACCAAGCGTTGCGTGGTCTGTAGCAGAACGATCAGACCATGTTGTGTTGCTAGAACTCTTGATGGTTGAAGCAGTATCGTTTGTTGCAGAAGCTGCGTCCTGAGCAAGCGAGATGGTAATCGACTGTCCTGCTGTTGTCCATGGCACATTAGCTGAGCGAAGTTCATAGGTTTTCATCTGTCCTGCACCAATCTGTTGAGGATTAGTGAATGGAATTGTGACTATACCAGTTGAGTTCGCAACAGCGTTTGCACTGCCGAGAGCAACAGTGTTGTTTGCTGTGTCGTAGAGACTAAATGCACCTAGTGTGATACCTCCTGTACCTGTTGATGTTGCAACCTTGAAAGAGAGTTGGCCAAGATCAATAGCACCTGAGGCATCAGCTGTTACGTTCACACGGTAGAGGGCTTGCGCTGCTACTGGAGTCGTACCTACTGTTTGCATAGCAAAGGTAGGAACTGACTTGCGAACATACACTGTACCGTAACCATTGCTTGCTGATGAAACACTGGCGCCAGTAGCACCGATAGTGGTGGTGGCATTCCCTGCAGAGTTTACTGCTTGGAATCCAGCATTTCCGACGAGTGTCGCTGTGATAGCTGCACCCGAAGTAGCACCGTTACTAATGGTAGGTACACCTACGAAGACCTGAAGATCTGCAGAGTCGTTCTTTGGAACGAACATTGAGAGACCAGAGAAGGTCGAAGTAGCTGTTGGGTTTGCGGCAATAACATTTAGTGCCTGAGTGACTTTCTGTGTATTACCGTTTGCATCCTTGTACTGGATGGTCACACCAGTTGTTGAAGTAGCGGAGCTGTTAGGAACCGTTATCTCAAGTTTCTGGATTGTGTACGGCGTGTTTAGTGCCGAGAAGGTGTAATCACCAACCTGTACTTTCGATGAGCCAGCAAGAACAACTGTGTTTACTAGGTTTGATGCACCAAGAGCAGCTGTAAGTGAGCCTGTACCGACTGTTACAGTCTGTAGTGCGACATCACCTAGAAGTGATGAGTTTGTCGATGTGACAGAACCAGTGCCAGAAGTGCTTGTTGTAAGCGTGGCAGTGATAAGGTCATTGTTTGCTGCATTCGAGAGAATGTTTCCATACACATCGATTGTCTTCGTGCTCGACTCAGGAATATTTAGGTTCACAGAGAAAGTGTTTCCTGTTCCTGAAGGCGTGTTGACGACAGAACCAATTTGCTGACCGGTTGCGTGATCCTTAAGCGTCAAGTTCGTCACATCTGTAGAACTTGAAAGTTTCATTGCAATTGTGTTGACGTTAATACCTTCAGTTGAACCTGCTGATAGCGTGAAAGAACCGAGGCGTGCACCGTTAGTGCCGGGAACCATTGTCTGGTTACCATAACCTGTGTACTTCGTTGCTGTCAGTGCTGAATTCGATACTGTTAGAGCATTACCTGACGTATTGCTACCTGGAACAGGTGTCGAGTTAAGTGAGCTTTGTCCTTGACCATTACTGGTTGAGGCTTTCAAAGTAACTTGTACTGTGGTACCGCTACTTATGTTTACACCGTTAGAGTCTTTTGTATCTCCATAGATGTCAACGACAGTTACCTTTCCTGCAGGAATGATAAGCGATGACCCTAGTGAGAAGTCTGTTGCTGTACCGCTGGCTCCACTTATGGTTTTGGTTGATCCTACTTGGATGCCATTAACCATAATTTTACCATTAGCGAGCTCTGAAGATGCGTAGACGTAAAGGTCTCGTACTTTTACTGCTTCGCCTGAGGCGAGGAAGTTGAAAGATGCAAGTTTTACATTAGAAGCACCGACAGGGATGTCATTAATTGGTGAAGCTGCCGCTTTGGTAACTGTTACACCACTATTTGAAGATACTGAGTCAATTGTTTGCACGCCTGCAGTTGCTGCACTGAATGATGTGGTTGTGTTACCTGTGCTCAGAGTAACTGGTTGGTTAAGCTGAGTATCAACAAACATCGCGTCCGAGCTGCGCTGGAGCGAAAGTGTCAATGTACGGCTTGAACCACCAACAACGTTTGCAATCACTTTTATGATGTGATTTGACGTCGAGAGTGTTACAGGTGAAGCAGAAAGGTCAAAAGAAACCGTTCTATTTGCGTTCATCTGTGGTACTGCCGTTCCAACTTGAGTTCCGTCTACATAGAGTCGGAGGTTCTGTACGTCCGAAGCATCAATTGAACCGAGGTTCGTTAGTCTGAGCATCGAGAGCTTTACAGGGTTTGTAGATACCGAAATGGTATTCTGCCAAACTGTGTAATCTGCTGTTGGGCTCAAGCTTGTGTTTATTGCTGGGAGCGTATTTGTGCTGAAGGTAACTGACGCGAGCGATGCTGCAGAGATTGTCTGTAGACCACCAACGACAGGGAACGAGACGCTCGAGTCGAGTGTTCCGTTTGAACCAACAGATGTGAGCTGTACACCCACTTGCTGACCAGACGTTGTGTTTGCAATGTCAGAGCGCACTGCAACCGTATAGGTGCTGCCAGCAGGAACTGTAAAGAGTCCTGCGGTGTTGCTATACGAGAACTGTGAGTTCGAGATACCTGCTGAGTCAGTGATGCGGTTTACACCATTGTAGAGGTAAATATTCGTCAACGTGTTGTCGTTAGACACACCAATGCGATTGAACGTAAGGTTCGTCACTTTGATGGCTGCCGAAGTTGGGTTGCTGAATGTGAACTCGCCGAGATTTGCAATTCCTTGCTTCATCACGAGAACTGTACCGTTTGGTGAACCTGCAGCTACGGCGACCTTGAGGCCGTTACCCGTAAGTGCTGTGGTTCCGCCAGTGGTAGTACCGCCAGTTGTGCTGACTGTACCAGTTGTGGTTCCGCCAGTTGTACCAGTTGTTGTGGTAACACCGAGGTTCCAGTGAGAGCGAGAAATTGAACCGAAGTAACCTACAGCAGGAGCAATGTTATTTGCTTTCTGCCATGCAGCTACTGCCGACTTGGTTTGGTTACCGAAGTAACCTGTTGCACCGGCTGGGATTGTGTATCCAGCATTGATGAGTGCTGTCTGCAGGCAGGTAACGTCGCTACCTTTGCTGCCGTTAGTAAGACTCATCGTGAAGTTACACGAAGAAGTTGTTGTCGTGCTACCAGTTGTAGAAGTTGTAGAAGTGGTAGACGACGGTGTGCCACCCGTAAGGGAAGCTCGAACGTTTGCGATTACGGTACTGTCTGCACCGAATGCGGAGATCATGCTCAGAATCGACTGAACTTGTGCGTTTGTAAGCGACGCTGCTTGTGCCGGAGCAACAAGAGCGAAAGATGCAAACATAGCAAGTCCTGCCGTAACTGCTGCAATCTTCGTGATCGCGCTATTAGTTACTGTAGACATATATTTTGTTTTTAATTTTTAGACTGTACATCCGACAACCAGTAATGAGTAAGTTGTGGTTGAGCGGGTGTGCAGATATTCACTTAGTAATTCAATCGCTTGCGCGATTATTTTTTTAGTTGTGATTCCAATCACTATCCTATAAGGCGCAGTATCGACGCGCGCCACATTGGCTAGCTGGCAAGGTTTTTATGCGTGCAAGAGTTCATCCATAAGAGTAGTAGCTTCCTAGCATGACTCTGTTTTTTGCGTGCGGATAACAGAAAACCGCGCGATGCAAAGCACCGCGTATGTACGCGTGCAATTGGTCAATTGCTATTTAATTATCAAAGACCGCGTCCTCGGAAAAGACTTTTCCCCATTCCACAGGACTAGGGTTTAGTATAGCGGAATAATGGGTATTTCTTAAGCACAAAAACGCAACGGGTGTGGATAACAACTGTACCGAAACTACGGCGTTAAAGTATAAGAAACAGCAAAGAGACCGTTTCCGGTCTTTGACTACTAACTTCTTAATACCCCAGTCGCTATCACGTCTAATATCTTAGAGAATAGAAGGCAAAAAGTCAATGCTACGCATATAGAAATTCACTATGTTTTTATTGTCCTTTATGCCTTATTTTAACGTCGGTCTGATACAGAAAATCACTATGACTTTTGAAGACGCTCCTTATATTGTATTTTCAGCGCCAAATCAGCTACGAACCCTATGATGCTAGAGAGTAAGATGTCCAACGACGCTCCCCTGTACGAGTAAGTATCCCCTCTTCTACCAAAGCAACTAGTTCTCTCTGTATTGTTTTTTCACTGACATTTCGTATAACAGTGGAGTCATCTTTTATATAGACATTTCCCTTGGAGCGGACAACAGCAAGCACTGCATCACGACGAGTAGACACTGCATGGTTGTCCTTTATTTGTCCTTTATGTCCTTTATCTGTCCTTTGTCCTTTATTTGAACGCGTTGCGTGTGTTGTGCGTGTTTGCAGGCGCGTTGCGTGTGTTGTTGTGTGAGTCGAGGCAATAGGCGAAGCTGTGTTCTGCGCTGACTTTGCAAACTCAGCAAGCGAGGGCATATCGTCAAGGAAAAGACGTGGCTCTTCGTATGTTGCAACTTCTTGCAAAAGCATATGTGCCTCATGGTTAATAAGTTCTGCATTCATTGCGGAAAGCAAACCACCTGTCTGTGCAATTGAGAGAATACTTGAAAGTGCTAGAAGTTCGTGTGAAAAAATAGTGCGAGCGCTGATTGGAGAAAGGACTGCTGCATCAATAAGCCTGACCGCTATTTCATCGAGACGATTTCGTAGTGATTGGTTTTCGCGAAAGGCAGGAGTGATTAGGTGAATTGCTTTTGCTAGACGTTCTGATTTTTTATAGATAAATACACGCTTTATGTCTTTTTCGAATATGTTTGAAAATATGTTCTTTTCTAGGACGAACGCATTTATGTCGGCATTGCCGCTTCGGTTTGCAGATGTACGAGCACTTTGCGTATGTCCTTTATCGTTCATAAGATTTTTTTATTCATGTCCGTTACGTTGCTCTATTGTATGTCTTTGAGAGCGTGTGCGCAACTGTCTACAACTTCGCCAGTACCAACTTATGTATTTTGTATTCCCCTATTAAACGCTTCTATTAAGAAAAGAGCCTTAATACGTAAGCAGTGATACAATAGAGTGCAATGGCACGAAAAAAGAGACGCTCGAGAGCACGGACTATAAGTGCGTATGAAGATGCTATCCGTTTTATATCAGCAATTGTTTTAATCGCTAGCGGTGTACTTTTTACAATGGGCATTTTTGGTATCGCTGGACCTCTAGGTAGCGCAGCGTTCTTGCTTTCCTACACAGCAATAGGTATCGGCGCATTCTTTCTTCCTCCGGCTATTATTGCTTTAGGTCTTTACGCTGGACTTCGCCGTCCAACTATCGAGCCCATGGTTGCAGGAGGTGTCGTACTACTTCTTGCTGCAGTGCTGTCGTTTGCAGGTCTTTTCCCCTCTTTTTATTGGGGAGGACACGCGGGGTCGTTTGTCGGTAATTTGCTAGAGACATTTTTTGGTTTCTGGGGTGCACTGGTACTTCTCTTGTCGCTAGCACTTTTGGCACTGGCAACACTCACTGACATTAAGATACTTCTTGAGGCTTCTGGTAATTTTTCAATAAAGATATTCGAATATTTGCGCTCACTAAAAACAGTCGCTCCACACTTTGGACGAAACAAAGAAACTGACGAGGAAGAAGACGCAGATGAAGAGGGAGAATTGGAGGAGGAAGAAAGTGAGAGTGAGGAATTAGAAGAAGATGAACCGTCAAGCATAAACACAGAACGTGAGCCAACTGTTACTATTTTTAATAATTCTTCGCTTGGTGATTTGTCAGGGTCTTCCAGCGTCATCGCCAGCTTTGACGAAGAGTACGAAGCGCCGACACCAGCACTTCTTGGGGAAGACAAAGGAAAGCCCGGAGTAGGAGATATAAAGGCAAATGCAAATATAATTAAACGTACCTTCCATAACTTTGGCATCTCTGTAGAGATGGACGAGGTATCGGTAGGTCCTACTGTTACTCGCTACGCATTTAAACCAGCCGAGGGAGTGCGCCTCTCCAAAGTAATCTCTCTTCAAAACAATCTCGAGCTTGCACTTGCCGCGCACCCTGTACGCATCGAGGCGCCGATACCTGGTAAATCGCTAGTGGGTATTGAGGTGCCAAACACGTCGAAAGCAATGGTTGGAATTGGTGGTCTTATCACCGATGCAAAATGGAGTGAAAATAAAAAGCCTCTTCTGGCTGCTTTGGGACGAGACATCACAGGAACTCCGTACTACGTGAACATTGGCAAGGCGCCTCACTTATTGGTTGCAGGTGCTACTGGGTCTGGTAAGTCGGTTGCTATTCATGCAATCATCACTTCGTTGCTTTATAGAAACGGACCTAACCAACTACGACTAATTATGGTCGACCCTAAGCGTGTGGAGCTCACACTCTATAACGGCATTCCACATCTACTTACACCAGTTATCACAGACCCTAAGAAAGCAATTGTAGCTTTGACGTGGGCAGCTAAAGAAATGGATCGCCGCTACAACATACTCGAGGCAGAGAAAGTGCGTGATATCGAGTCGTACCATACAACAGTAGTAGAACCAGCAAAAAAGCGCGGTGATGAGGACTTGCCTGAGGCAATGCCTTACATTGTAATAATCATCGATGAGTTGGCGACTATCATGCAGTCATATCCACGTGAACTTGAGGCGGTTATTGTTCGCTTAGCGCAGATGTCGCGTGCTGTTGGTATTCACCTTATACTTTCTACTCAAAGACCTAGTGTTAACGTAATCACAGGACTTATAAAGGCCAACGTTCCGACTCGCCTTGCCTTGCAAGTAGCTTCTCAAATTGACTCGCGTACTATCCTTGATGCTTCTGGTGCCGAGTCGCTTCTAGGCGCGGGAGATATGCTATATCTTTCTAGTGATATGCAAAAGCCAGTACGCATACAAACAGCGTTCATTAGTGAGGACGAGGTAAAGAAAGTGTCTCGATACATAAAGAAGCACAATGCCGGGGACCTGTCCTCTCTCGACTTAAGCGGTAATAACAGCAACGAGTCTTCTGGTCCAAACGATGCAATAATGACTGCCAACTTCAGTGATGACGACGATACTGATGACGAACTCTATGGTGCCGCGCGTAGCACTGTAGAAGAAGCTGGACGTGCATCAACTTCTTATCTACAACGTAAACTACGTATCGGGTATTCGCGCGCTGCGCGCCTTATGGATATGCTCGAGGAAAAAGGCGTCATTGGCGGTGCTGATGGATCACGCCCACGCGAAATACTCTCTCAGGCAGGCACAGAAGCAGACGAAGTGAGCGTTAATGAAGAAGAGGAAGAAAGCGAAGAGGAAGAAGAGGAAACATAGAAAATTATGTCTCTATTTCGTACCCTACTTGTGATAGTGTTGGTAATGATCGCAGGGTACGGAGTCATGGAGGCACTGCCAATTCTTTCGGGTCCACAGCTCCACCTCTCTACCCCGCTCGAAGGTGCAACTGCACAGAACGGTTTTGTGAAAGTAGCTGGACACATACAGAGAGTAGTAGCACTCACACTCAATGGTGCCCCACTTCTCAGCAATACCGATGGTTCGTTCTCGAGAGTTCTTGTTCTTCCACCAGGAGTGTCTACATTCACTCTCATAGCAACTGACCGATTTGGTCACACTGTTACCGACACACGCACGATATTTGTTCACTAACCTTTATATAAACTTATGGCTGTACTCAAGAAAAAAGTATCTAAAGCACCAAAAACAATAGAAGCTGCTGCAACAGACCGTAGCGATAAACAAAAGTCTATCGATCTCGCCCTGAAAGATATACGCACCAAGTTTGGTGATGAAGCCATTATGACTTTCAGTTCAGGGAAGCAGGCAAAGCGACCGTCTATCTCGACAGGTTCTATAGGGCTTGATTATGCTCTTGGAATTGGAGGACTTCCCCGTGGGCGTATCGTAGAGATTTTTGGTCCTGAGTCGAGTGGAAAAACAACACTTGCACTGCACACTGTTGCGCAAGCACAGGCTGGTGGAGGTATTTGTGCTTTCGTCGATGCAGAACACGCACTTGACCCAGAGTATTCACAGAAAATTGGTGTAAAGCTCGATGAGCTACTTATTTCACAGCCAGACACAGGAGAGCAAGCTCTTGAGATAGTAGAGTCACTTGTACGCAGTGGAAACATAGATGTCATTGTTATAGATTCTGTCGCCGCACTCACCCCTAAAGATGAGATAGAAGGCGACATGGGCGCGCACCATGTTGGAAAACAAGCACGGCTCATGAGCCAAGCACTGCGTAAGCTCACCGCCATCACTGCCAAAAGCAAGACTATAGTCATTTTTATCAATCAGATACGTATGCAAATTGGTGTTATGTTTGGCAACCCAGAAACAACACCAGGAGGAAAGGCGCTAAAGTTCTACACAAGTGTACGGCTCGACATTCGCCGTATTGCACAAATTAAAAAAGGTGACGAGGTTGTGGGCGGACGTGTCCGAGTGAAAGTAGTAAAAAACAAAATAGCAGCACCTTTCAAGACTACTGAGTTTGACTTGCTCTATAACGAGGGAATTAGTCGTGAAGGTGAGCTACTAGCTCTTGGTGAAAAGTATGATTTGGTGAGCAAGGCAGGAGCAAGCTATCGCTTTGGCGAGGTAGCGCTTGGACGAGGATACGATGCAGCTCGTACCTATCTAAGAAAAAATCCTAAAACAAAAACTGAGCTTCTAAAAAAAATAAAAGAGCAATTAGTATAGCTAGACGTGTACTGGTAGTAAAAGTACAGGAATGAGTCGCGCCATTGTGCGTGCTAAATAAACTATCGCAAAGATACTCATCAAAACAAGCACTTGAACTATCATGTGTGTATGTAGAAACGCATATACCCAAAACTGAGAAAGTGCGTAAAAATGCGTAAATTGTGGCATATTGTTGAGTACGTGTGCCACCCACACTTCCCTGCCTATTCCCCACAAAGCACCAGCGAGTACCAACACAGCAAGTGCACCAGCACTCACTATAGGTCTTAATGCGTACACTATGTATACACGACGCATAACGTTTTTCTTTATGGAAGAGTTAGTGGAGTGAGTCATGGTGATTGGTTATTTGCTTAAATAATTTCTTAGCACGGTGCACTCTGGTCTTAATCGCAGACACAGATGCTCCTTCTTGGCGTGCAATTTCTTCTTGTGTTTTACCTTCTAGAAATTGTAACCGCAAAACACGTGCTGCGGTTTCTGGTAGCTTTGCCATAACACTGAGCACTTCGTCACGCACAGTAAGTGGCTCTATAAAATTCTTTGTATCGGACAGTGATTCATAGTGTTCTGGTTCTAACACTGCAATATTGTCTCTGACACGCTTCAATTTTCCGTAACGTGTAAACGCAACACGTATAAGTATGGCGTAGCCCCACGAAGAAAATGTCGCACCTTCTTGTAAAGAGTAACGGTCAGCATAAAGATAAATACGTGTAAAGGCATCTTGCACTACTTCTTCTGCGTCTTCCTTAGACTTGATGATTGATTGTGCTTTACGTAAAAATGGTGCTTCATATCTATCGACAATGATTGAAAATAGCGTTGGGTCTCTCTGTGAGAGCTTTAATACTTGTGCATCAGAAAGAGCCGTATAGTCGGAATCGCTTGAAATACTCATAATGCCCTGTATCATACTATTATCTGCCTATTTAGGCACTTTTTATAACCATATACGAATAAAATAAGTTACATGGCAATTCTTTCCTACAACAACATAACTCAAAAGAAGATTATTGATTTCAATAACGAACCATACGAGGTACTTTCCTCGCACGTCTTTCGTATGCAAAAAAGAAAGCCTGTTAATCAAACAAAATTGCGACACTTGGTTTCTGGTAAGGTTGTTGAAAAGTCATTCCACCAAAACGAAACCGTAACAGAGGCGGATATAGACACAATGGAAGCAACATTTCTTTACACAAATCGTGGCGAATCATGGTTTTATGAAAAAAATAATCCAAAAAACCGTTTTTCTTTTCCTGAAAATGCGATACATAACGAAGTGCAGTGGCTCGTACAAGACGCTCCAGTAACTATACTTCTCTATAACGAAAAACCAGTAACAATTAAAATCCCAATCAAAGTCGACCTTGCCGTTACTTCTGCACCGCCAACTATCAAAGGAGACACCGCCAGTGGTGGAAATAAACAAGTAACGCTTGCTTCAGGAGCTGTTGTGAGCACACCGCTATTCATAAACGAGGGAGATGTTCTGCGCATCAATACTGACACAGGGGACTACACGGAACGTGTCAGTAAGGCATAGACTTGCATAAATATGAACAGTGTGTTATATTGACTTTAGACATTCATTTGCACTGTTCTTTCTACCCGCTCGGTCAGTACCCATACCTTGCTTATCAAGCCTGAGTGCACGTCTTTCTGTGTAAAAACAGAGTGCTTCTCGTAGGATTTGCAATTAATGTCTGTCCCGTTATACATCTTTGTTTAATGCGGGACACCTATTCAAAGATCTACTTTTACAGTAGGTCTTTTTTTTATACCTGATCTACAAATAAAAAAGAAAGGCGACAGCTTTTAAGCTGTCGCCTTTCTTTTTAGTTGAACACTACGCCGCGATATAAGGCATAAGTGCCATGTATCGTGCGCGCTTGATTGCCTGAGATATCTCACGCTGACGCTTTGATGTAATTCCCGTGCGACGACGCGAAAGTATCTTTGCGTGAGGGTTTGTAAACAACGTAAGATACTGAGTATCTTTGTAGTCAATAAACTTCTTGTGTTCTATTTCTTCTCGTTGTGCTTGATGTGCCATAAATGTATTACTATTTTATTAAAAAGGAATATCCTCTGGTTTAATATCCTCGTCTGGATATTGAATTGTATCCCCTTGCTGTTCTTTGGGTGCAGTAGCAGATGTTGCGGCAGGTGCTACAGAGTCTCCAGCACCTCCGCGCCCTCCATCTCCAAACTGGAAATTGTCTACTACTATTTCTGTACGATAATTCTTTCGTCCATCTGATTCCCATGAACGTGTTTGCAAGCGCCCTTCGACAAAAAGCGGACGTCCTTTTTTCATATACTGAGCAATAAGCTCAGCAGTGCGACCAAAAGCAACAATATTGTGATATTCGGTGGCTTCCTGCTTTCTTCCCTCTTTGTCTTTGTAGACACGATTGGTAGCCAAACTAAAAGTGGCAACTTGGTTGCCGGAAGGCAACGCACGCAATTCTGGATCGCGAGTAAGGTTGCCGTAAAGAAGTGCTTTGTTGATATACATAGTAAGTTATTATGCTGCTTCCTCGAGTGCTTTATTTAGCTCTTCTTCGGAAACTTCTTTAGTTTCTTCTGTTTTCTCTTGTGTACGGTTGCGCAAGTCACGCTGTTCTGCCGCGTGCTCTACAACTTCTTTTTCTGTAAGAATGTCAATAAAGCGAAAAATGCGGGTCTCTTCGCGCAATGTTTCCAAAACCGTCGTGTGTCCTGCATTATTTGTCTCATACGCAATCCAAGTGAAAAACGACGACTTGAAGTCATGTCGTCCTTCGTGCTCCATGCGAGAGATTGTGTATGCAAGCTGCATTTTCTCAGGCTCCCCAACAGCAATTACTGTTCCTATCGCTGCAATAGCGTCTTTTATAGCTTGATAAAGGCTCTTTACTTCTTCCTGAGGGAGCTCAGGATCAATGTGAAAACCGAGTTCATATACTCGCGGTTCCGCGGTATCTTCTTCGATAACCTCTGTCTCTTCATCTTTAATTTCCTTATTTTGTTTCTTGACCATAATGCGCGCATATTAGCACGCGGTAAGGGCAAATACAACCCTGCACCTCGCTATACATCACATAAATTGTTCTAATATTTCATTACAATTTGTTAAATATACTATTTTTATCAAAAATAAGACCGGGCTTGCGTTAACAAGTCCGGTCAGTTTGACGCAGCTATTAAGTGATGTCTACACTCTAAATATCATTAGAAATATAATCCCGAGTATGCCAATATACACTTGTGCAATTGAAGAGGAGTTAAATCTCCACTGTGGTGTAAATTTCATCACACCAACAAATATCCATGGAATAAGAGCGCCAGACGTAATGATTATGTCTCTTCCTAACAAATGCGGTTCGCTCATGTTAGGAATATACACCATAGCAATTATCCATGACGCCAATGTAGCGTACACGATATGTATACCACCAGCTACGGTTGTCTTCCCATCATGAGTATGCGCTTCTGGACTGTTTTTCCCCATTGGCGCATATAGAAAAATGGCAAGTAACAACCACAATACAAATGACACATAAATGATGCCGAGGCTCCATGTAGAAAGATAAGAAAAATTATATTTCCCCACCAAATACGCTATCAACGGGGTGATGATTAAAAAATCAGCCCACATTCCCCCATGCTGAAGGAATGAGTATCCACGTATACCCTGTTGAAACATTTGCCTTCCAGAGAAGTACCCATCTCTGGAAGAAGCAACCGCTTGTAGAAAAACAAGCACCTCTCCAACAATCATTACTAATATGAACAATGACCAGTTCATTTCTCACCCCCTATTTTAGTTTATGAAACAACAAATAAGTATGCACAAGCACACTATCTATTAAGGACTATAACGTGTTCACACGTTTTGTCAATAGGCGTTCATTGGTAGAGTGTAGCTTTGAGCTACACAAACGTTTGTGTGTCTTATTTTATGGCAAAAACACGCATAGCGTTTTCTACTGTTGCTTTTCGTACGGTTTCCTCTTTCTCTCCACGTATTTGTGCGAGTGTTGCTACTACAGCTTTCACAGAGTGTGGCGTGTTGCGAGAGCCTCGATTAGGTGGAGGCGACACGTATGGCGAGTCAGTTTCTGCTAGCAAACGGTCGAGTGGAGCGTATCGTATTGCTTCATCATATTCACGGGCAAATGTAACTACAGCAGTGTAAGAGACAGTGAAGTCCATATCAAAAAAAGCACGTGCCTCCTCTACCCCACCAACAAAGAAATGTATATTTCCAGTGAGCGCATCTCCGTGCTCACGCTTGGCACTTTTTAAGATGTCTATGATTTCATTATATGCATTCATAGTGCTCTTCAGTGGGCGTGCATGTATCATTAGTGGCTTATGCGACGCTACGGAAAGTGCAATGTGTGCTTCAAAAAGTGGTACCTGTTTTGCACGTGCCGTACTTACGTTCTCAGTACGAAAATAATCTAATCCACACTCACCTATAGCAACAGTACGAGAGTCAACAGCAAGTGTGCCAAACAGTGAAGTATCAAATGTCTCATCTTCAGTTGGGTGCACGCCAACAGAAGCAAACACGTTGTCATATTTGTGTGAGAGTAACACAGCACTTTCTGATGATGCTTTATCAACACCTACAGCTATGGTACCTATGTTCTCACGTGCGAGTTCACTAAGCAGTTTACCTCTGTCGATATCATATTCACTTCCCTGTATGTGACTGTGTGCATCGAAATAGTTAAATTGCATGGTGACTGTACATAGTTTGTTACGCAAGCCGTGGAAAGAGATTTTCTGGTTTAGCATTTTCTCGCACCGCATCGAGTATTATCTTTGATGTGGTAGGCATAAAATAAGATAGGTCTGCACCTATTCCTGCCAAAGACTGTACAAGAAACTCGATATCGCTACGTGCCTGAGCCTGTTCACTCTCATCGGTACTTTTAATTTTCTTATACGGCTCAGTCGTAGTCATGTGCTCATCAGCCGCACTAATTTTTGCAAAAATTATATTCATAGCTTCGTTAAAACGAAACTCATCCAATTCCGATGAAATTTCCTTCGTAACAGATACTGTATTCATACTAGACAATGTCTTTATATGTTTCTGCGCCAAAGTCATGACTCGTGCCACAAGATTTCCAAGACCGTTTACTAGGTTTGCGGTGTACCACTCATCAAGATGCTCCCATGTAATATCCGTGTCCTTGCTTGGGTGTACATGACGTAAGAGAATGTATCGTGTGGCGTCAGTACCATACTTCTCAATTAGGTCATAGGGGTTTATTACATTACCGATAGATTTACTCATTTTGTGCCCTCCTGAGTTGATAAACCCATGGTAGAACACTTGGTCAGTATTTTTAATATTTGCTGACATAAGCATTGCTTGCCATAAAATGGATTGAAAACGTATTTGGTCTTTTCCCGCCATTTGCACAGTACGACCTTCCTCCCAAAACTTTTTGAAATTGCCATTTTTATCCTCTGGCCAGCCAAGGGTGGAGAGATAATTAGTGAGCGCATCGAACCAAACATACATCACCTGTGTGTCATCATCAGGAACAGAGATACCCCATGTCAAACGTGCTTTCTCACGTGAGATACTCAC
>VAPF01030961.1_pt1 | contig 17242 bp, 14 predicted proteins | sample 3393931 | NCBI WGS metagenome assembly VAPF01 (sample SAMN08290437, study PRJNA428436) | hydrothermal vent metagenome | isolation source: Deep-sea hydrothermal vent chimney | place: Atlantic Ocean: South-mid Altantic Ridge | depth 2773 m m | reverse complement strand
CCGGAAGGTTTCCCGTCCTGGCCGATCAAGCGGTCTTCACTGCTCACGCAACCAACGGATGGATCCGCAAAGTTTGATACAATCTCCCGCAAACCTTGAGGCTCTAAAATTGTTGCTACATCAGAGAAGACTATTATCTCGCCCCGGGCATGTTCCATGGCCTCTTTCTGGGCATTTTCTTTGCCGCCGCGTTTAACTACTTTTAGAAGTTCGACACCTTTGTCTGCATAAGAACGTACAATATCATTTGTCGCGTCGGTGGAACCATCGGAGGCAACCAGAATCTGTAGTTTATCCTTGGGGTATTCCAGAGCCAGCGAGTTTTCCAGTTTTTCACGAATCCGTTTCTCTTCGTTAAAGGCGGTGATAATCAGGGTTACCGATTTCTCATGATGTTCTTCGCGTAGAGTCTCTCGCTGCCTGACTTTCTTGATCAGGATTAAAGAAATGGGGTAACCAAAATACGCATAGAATATTCCGAGAAGAAATAACCAAAAAAACAATGGCAGCATTTATTTTATCCTTGCCTCCAGGTCAGAAGCCCGCCAATAAACTACGAAGGCGGTATTTAAATTTTATTGTTAATCAGATAACCCATCAGCCATATACCAATTCTTCGTAAAGCTGATAATATTGTTGTGCCATGGCTTGCCGTGAAAAGGAATCTTCGACCCTGCTTCTGGCTGCAGATGCCATTGAATGGCGATGTTGTGGATCGAGTAATTTCAAGATCGAGTCAGCAAACATATATGGGCTTCTACTGTCGACAAGGTAACCGCTTATTCCCTCCTCAACGATTTCGGGGAACCCGCCAACCTTCGGTGCCACTATTGGCAAGTAATACGACATTGCCTCCAGCACGCTCATGGGTATTCCTTCGTGGACAGAGGTGTTGATATAAACATCAAGGCTTCTGTAAAAAGAATCCATATCATTTTGGTGCCCCAAAAACCTGAAACGGTCTTGCAGATTATACCCTCGGACTTTTTCTTCAAGCATGAGCCGGTCTGGCCCATTTCCAGCGAGTACAAAATCAACCATATCATTTTGTGAAACCACTAAATTGGCGATATCCACCATAAGAGAAAAATCTTTGACCGAAAAAAGCCGGCCGGCAGAACCAACGGCCAGTCTATGCTTGGGGCGTTTAATTACATTTGATGAAAGGGCGATGCCATTGTGAATCACATTCGTATTTTTGACTGTAAAACCATAAGAGCCCGTTAATGATTGCTGCATTTCTTTGGATACCAGAACAGTTTTGTAGAAACAACAAGATAACAGCCGAAAAAGCAACCCGGTTCGCAGCCTGGCGGGGAGATTTTGCTTGTTTCCAGCCGTCTCGGGCATACCATGCTGAGTTGCCACCAATCTGATTCTTTGCCTGGCTCTTGTCACAAGCCAGGCAAGCAGGTTCTCTTTATAACGGTGGGAATGAATAATATGAGGAGAAAACTTTTTTATAATTTTGTGTGTTTTCTTGACAATGCTTGAAATTGACAGCTGTGCCTCATCAACAATATGCACCTCAATCCCAGCCAATTTAAGTTCTTCAGCCAGTCGGCCGTTATTTAAAAGTACAACCAGAATCTCTACGTTATTTAATTCTTTGAGACCACAGGCAAGTTGGTACACCATGACTTCAGCCCCGGCCCATAGATCCCCGGAAGCTAATAATATTACCCGCATTTTATTTATACCATTCTTGTCTTGGTTCTATCATCCAGATCTATGAAAATATGTTTTCCAGTAGACATACAAATGTCTACCAATGAAAAAACTCAAGAGCAATGTGCTAAATATTTTAAAAAGATAAATTATTCACTACGGCCCTAAACTTGCCATTAGAAGATCGAGGAATATTGTCAACGAATCTAATTTTGAAGATAACATCTTCTCCTATTCTTTTCTTCAACTCAGTAATTACAGATCGTCCGTCATTCTCTGAATAATTAGTAGCCTTGACGATTAATATTTCTACAAAATCTGGAGCTTGTTGAATAATTTGAGTTTCTTTAATAGAATTACTCATTCCTTTGAAAATGGGGTCTAACCTCCCTACATATCTCCCATCTGGCGTTAGCAAGACATCATCCATTCTTCCTATAATTTTTTCTATTACTGGGAAATTTCTACCACAGGGGCATTTGTTTTTTGATAAAATACCCATATCGCCAATTTTATATCTGATCAATGGCATGGCATCATTGGTAAAGCCAGTACATACAAATTCGCCAAGTTGCCCAAGAGCAACAGGATTGTTATTCCTATCTACTACTTCTAAGCATCCAAACTCAGGATTTAAATGATATGAACCATATTCACATTGGCACGCATAGACCACCTGCTCTGCTGAACCGTATTGGTCATAAATTTTACATCCAAAAGCTTCTTCGATAACATCACGTTGATGTTCAAGTAGGGTTTCAGCGGAGGTAATTATTGCCTTTGGTCGGATATCCCTAATGCCTTTTTCTAAGGCATCAATTGCAATGGGATAAATAGCTGAAGGGTAAGCATCGATAAAGCACGGCTGAATACGTCTAATTTCAGATAGATAAGATGATATAGTTCCTCTGGAAATATGATATGAAGAAAATAAGCTGTTGCGAAGAAAAAAATTTGTTCTCCAGTATGGAGGAAGTTGTTGAGTCGGAGGGACTATCAAACGACCCGCAAAAGTTATACTCCTCTCAAAACCATTTATTCCAGCCCATTTTTTTGATCTTTCAAAAAAGGCATAATTCATTTTACGGGCTAATGGTGTGAGGTATATTGTCATAGGAGCACCGGTTGTTCCACTGGTATTAATCTTAACCAAGTGCGCTTTATTGTATTTTTTGGACAAAAAAGAGAAAGGATTAGACCGGAAGATACTTTTCTCAAGAATGGGTATACTTTGTAAAATATTTTCTTGCGTAATGGAAGTATCTTGTGGATAAATGTCTGGCAAGATGGATGAGTAGTATTCTGTATGATTCCTTGCTGAATCCAATAGGCTCAATAGTTTGTTTTTTTGAAATTCAACGATTTTTTTTTCAGGTAAACATTCTGATTTCAGTAATGAATCAACAATTTGTTTCCACGGTGCCGAGTATCTTTCTCGATAAAGTTTAAGCCCATATAACGAACAAAATGAATTTTGTACCCATAATGGTGCAGAGTTATATATCTTTTCAAGAATCATTTTAAGATCACTCTATTCATGGCGGAAATCTAGTGGAGACTCTATAATATTTTTTTTGGGCGAATTGATTTTGATCGGATATCCTTTGCTAACTTTTCCGTTAGCATCTATTACAAAAATATAGGCGGTTTCTCCTTCTTTGAATTGGCCCTGATTGATTGTAACTGTGACGGAATTGTTAGTCCAAGATGTGGCGGGTTGCACCTCACGGTATGTGCAAGAATTAAAATCTTGCTTGTTGCCTAATTCAACACGACTCCTGGTGTTATCAATGTATATATCATCAATATACACTTGAAAATTGCCACGATGGTGACCATCCATTAAGCCGAGTAAGATTGTGTCAAGTTTGAAAGAATACCCACTTGCACGAGTCATTTCAGCATCGCTATAATAACGACCGTCTCCTACAATTGATGTCTCAATAACCCCATTCGCTATACCAGGAGTGCTTAGTTTTTTGTAAGATTCAATACGAACCCATGTGTTCCACTTTTTAAACGAAATTTTACAACAATTTTCTTTTGTAGTTGTGGCACCATTATTATAGGTAGTGAAAAAACTATGTGATCTGGGTGCTGGAGATCCGTAACTTGTGGAGCCCGTTCCATGGTAAACTCCACCTCCTCCAGCAGCAATAGAAGAATTTATTCGTGTTTGCTTTAAAACGCTGTAATCACCTTCTTTAATGTTCGCTACTTTCCACCAATATGTCACATATACTTCATTGCTGGGTGTAAATTGAAAATAATTTGTTGCAAATCCAGCCCCTCGTAATGCTGTAAAATCATTTACAACCGATAATCTCCCCGAGTGTTTATCATTAGTTGAGTAATAAGCGCCTTTATTGCCAGTATTATAGATTAGCCATTTGGGCTGGATATAGTTTAATGGTTCTTTGTTTCGGCCATCCTCAAACTGATCCCATTTTATTGGAGCAGAATGGCTTTTTATCCCAAAATTTTCCCCAATCACAAGTAACTTTTGGCTCTCGGATATACTTGTGGGCGACAGTCCAGTTATTGTCGGAGCACAAACACCCGCAATGGGAGTTAAAATAATAGCCATTGTTAATAATACTATTTTATTAAGCATGCCAATCCCTCATTTTAAGTTTAAGTTAAGCCAATTAGGCGATCTAACAAAGCAAGAACTAAGCCAACAGCTCTTCCCATGAAAAACGCCATAAATATAGTTGGTAACATAAGCCAATTTAATATCCCCGCTTCTCGGCCGTAAATTTTTTTATAGGTCATTATTATAGGCATAAAAAAAATTAAGGAAATTACAATAAACCAAAAAATGATGGACTCGTAAAAAAGTTTTTTAGTAACATGCTGATTTTACAGCATAAAGATCAAAATTACCATTGCCTTAATTCTTGTTGTATGTTATATTAATATCGTAAATTCAATAAGACAAGAGGCGCAATGATGCCTGGGTAGTATGGTGTCCATAATAATCTCCTGATTGTAGAGTTAATGTGAAAAGTGGAACCTCAACAACTATACAATCGAACTTTTGACTCAAAACTGAATGGAAATTATTATTTTAATGAAATTTATTGCCGAAATGACTTGCGGGGGCTTTTCCTCCGCGTAGCGGCTTCGTCCACCAATGCAGATAACATGCCCACGACTCTACCCAAAAAAAATACAACAAACATACTTAAGAGGACGATGCTTTGGAAAAATGCAATATGATTACTCCTAATTCTCTTAAAAACCATCACTGCGGGCATAAACAAAGTCGCAGAGAGAGCACAACACCATAACCACACCCCCTTAACACCAAATAATAACAATCCTAAACAACTTAATAAACTTATAAAGAAAAACAATGTTGCGAACAGCATCTTTGCTGTCGTCGGGTACAGAGACAATGCACTTTCCCCATGCCATACTTGCCGTTTGTAAATTGCTGAGTATGTTTTTGGATAACCAAGGTGAACAACATAACATGCTTTCAATGACATAAGCCTATAGCCAGCATTTGTGACGTCCACCGACAAATCATCATCCTCACCCGCTGTAATAACCTCGTTAAAACCTCCTATTTCAGTAAAAATGCTTTTCCATAAAATAAAATTGCACGCGGGTAAACATCGAACTTTCTTCACATCTTCCTTCTGGACAACCACCCAAGCCTTTTCGAGCATAGTAGCATCATCAGGCACCAAGCACCCACCACCAACAGCTCCGACATCAGGTTCTTCAATAAGTATCTTTACCGCATCTTTCAGCCAATTAGGGGGCAGTATGCAATCAGAATCAGTATGGGCCAGCACCTGACCACTCGCAAATTTTGATCCAAAATTCCTTACTGCTCCCACATTTCCCTCAGGCATACTCACCAACTGTACATTTTCCCTTTGAGCATATTCAGCCGTTCTATCAGTAGAGCCATTATCAACAACGACCACCTCAAGCTTACTCTTAGGGTAATCAAGAAAACATATTGAGTCTAAGCAGTTAACGATAGTAGCCTCTGCATTGTATGCTGGAATAATTATGGACACAGTGGGCAGTTCATCCATTACTCAACTCCGTATATATTCTCTCATATTGCTGTACAGTATTTACAATGTCAAAGTTGTCATATACATGTTTTTGACCGTTCTTAGCTATGACAGTAAGTAATTGTGTATTTTCCAGTGCCCATAAAATTTTCTGGCAAAGTGCGTTTGGGCTTCCCTCTGAAACTAAAAATCCTGTCTCCTTGTCTCGCACAAAAGTCCGTATACCACTAACATTTGTTGCAACAACGGGCACACCAATTGACATCGCTTCGGCAACAGACAGTCCGAAACCTTCATATTTGGAACTACAAACATAGATAAAAGGTTGCCCACGTATCGATGAGTATGGATCATCAACCCATCCTGTAAAGTCAACATTATCTGCAATCCCCAACTTTACCGCCAGGGAAATCAAGTTGCCTTTTTCAGGCCCATCTCCTATTAACTTCAGTCTAATTGTCGGCTTCTTTTTTAAAACCAATTTTAAAGTTTCCAATAAAACATCATAAGCTTTTTGAGGATTAAGACGACCAACAGAAACAAGATTATAGTCCCCTTGCGGATCATTACAGATTTCCTCCCGAGGTGTGTCCAACGCAACACCATTCTCTATAACTGTAATCAAATTAGCGGTTGACACACACGCAGACAGGGATTTTTTTACATCCTTTGACACAGCTACAATTTTAACGTCGTGTTTTTTAAAGATTCTCTTGCTCAACCAGCGTTTCAAGTATGACTTTAACGTCTTTTGAGTCAAATATGGATATGTATTATGAACGGTAATTAGATGACTACAATGAACAGAAACAAAGCGATCACTTAGAATAGAAGGTAGGAAAGAATGTGTGTGTAAAATGTCAGGTTGCAAACCATTTAGCAAGGCTCTATACAAACGAATAGCTGATACACGAGAAGAAGAGTAATGCAACGTGCTGATGCTGCTCGATATAGGGCGGAACTGCTCCATTGTTGCGGCGTCATGTTCAAAAAACACCACATGTTGCTCAAATAAATTCCGGCTAAAAAGTGGCAACATATCTCGCAACAAAGTAACGATACCACTTTTTGGCCAATGCACAGCATGTAAAACTTTCTTTTTCATCCTTTGTACCTGCTATGGATTGCTATGCGTGAACTAAGCTGTAGAATTTTGCCCCAAATAAATTTGCCTTTTAATGAGGTATGTCCTTTGAAAAATTTTTTTAGAAAATAACGCCCCTTAGCAAATTGTTGCATCCTTGCCCTTGATAATTCTTTTTCAAATTGTTGAACATAGGTGTTTTCGTTACTTTCGGAGACGGCCCCCCCTCCTTTAATAATTCTTTTTAGAAATTCTTCTTTTTTACTGTTTTTCAACATCCTGATTGTATAATTTTGCTGCAAAGCAACGGGGTATAATTTCCAGCGAGGTGCCCTGTTCGGATGAATATCAATCTCAGCAATAGCAGTTTCAATAAGAAGTGGATCCCAAAATAAATCAAAAATAAAGTTGCCAAGGCTATAAAAGATAAGCCCTTTTCCCCATTGTTCAACCGGCTGAAAAACATGCGGATGATGTCCAAGAACCACGGTTGCTCCAGCATCAATAATTTCCCTAAAAAAACTAATGAGTTCGAATGATGGAATACTCACCCCTTCCACTCCGCCATGTACGGAAACTATGATTTGATCGACCTCCATAGCCAATTGCTGTATATCTTGAAGAATCTGTAATCTTGATGGATTGGCGTATTTAGTCTGACCATGCAAATACCGTTCTTTTACTAAAGAATATCCTACAATCCCTACAGAAATCCCACTAAAATTTTCAATATACGGTTTCGTATAATATACTTCACCTGTACTAAATAAACCAACAGGTTCAACTCCATTATTTTTTAAAGCATGTACAGTATTATCAAAAGCCTGGGCACCATGTTGGCATATGTGATTATTAGCTATATTCGCAACATTAAAACCTACACCTGACAACAATTCTACACTTTCAGCAGTCCCACGAAATGCAGCTTTTTCCACAGCATTTTTCCCGCCAGATACCGCAGATAATGGGCACTCTACGTTACAGAATGCGATGTCAGCTAACTTAACAAGTTTATGTGTTTCTGGGCAAATGCTCTTGCTCTTCCCAGAGCCGAAACGACTACAGGATCCATGTCCTAACGAAAAATAGTGGTCACCGAGACAGCAATCACCAACCGCAATAATTTTCATCTATTTATTCACCGCGCATAAATAATCTCATAAAATAACTTTTCATAGGAAGTAACCATGGTAGAAAGGGAAAAAAGTTCTAAGGCTCTTCTTTGGTAAGCGCCTAATCAACCACACCTATTCAGTCATAGCAAAATGAAGTAAGCTGGTTTGAGTCAATATTCCAATATAAAGTGATAACGAAGGGTTCTCTCGGCGGTGTTCTGCACTGTATCAAAAACTATAATTATCTTGACTTCCAGTTAGAAAGATTCCTGTTGGTTAAATGTTCAAATTCTTGCGTGTCTTTGGAGTATAATTGAGCAATTTTATTTTGTAACCCCATGTCTATTATGGGTTTGTGGTTGCTGATGATCTTTGATAAAATTAACCTATCCAATGCAACTATTCCTGCATTACATAGGCGTTTCCCGATATTTTGTTCTGCTATATTTTTCCATAGTATTCTACGCCCATCAGCTGATGGGTATAATATTAAGTTATTCCGCATGCTGAGCCATTTTATTCTTGTTAGAGAATATATCGCTTGTTTTGGTCTTGACCGTTTTGTTAAATTCACTGTGTTTTTTGGATTTACTTCCAAAAAAGAAAAAAGTTTTTTTAGCACTTGGTCTGAATTAGATTTAATATCTTCAAAAAGAATAAGATGGATTTGTTTTGTTTTGAAATATTTTTTGTATCTTTTTATCTGCTTAGCGTAAAAGCCAGGTGTGAATATTGTTTGCCAATCCTTGGACGATTGTCCGTGCTCTATAATACGACTCAACCCCTCATTGATTTCTATGAGTGGAATTGCACCAAGTCTTAAATGCCAATAATATGATGATATTGCTCGGTCTACGGGGTCTCTGAATGCGGCAATTAATTTGATAGCAGGAAAGCGTTTAAATAATATTGAGGGACATTCCTTGTGAAATAATAGATCGGTATTTTTGATTCCTTTAATTTTTTTACTGTTCACCCGCCTGTACATTGCCACTATACCTGAAAAATATTTTTCATCATTAAAACCATTCTCAAATACAGGGATTTCATCCTTTGGTAAATAAATGTCATTATGTGCTCTCAAAGAGTGTGTTAGCCAAGTTGTCGCAGATTTTTGAGCCCCAATGATTGCAAAATTTATGTCCATCTAACGTCCCCACAGGTTGAAAAGTTATTCTAACTGAAGTTCCCTAGAGATTAAAAACGCTTTAGTGCTCAATTTTGAATGCAACTGGCATAGAAATTGAATTTCATTTTCCATGCCAAATTTCGGCGATTTGTGAGGCAACTCGCTGAATTTATTAATAAAAATAACAATATATCTCTTGAAAAAAGCAGGATCTCCTATGGTATATTTCAATTGTCTAACTATTTGAAATAATACAAAAAGAGGAGATCCTGCAATGTTTATATTACGCGATTTACTCACTCCCCTGTAAGCTGAATTTTCGAATACTACTCAGGGACAGAAAAGAAAGGTCTGGTTTGTATACACGTTGCTGGCAGTGGTGGTACCATTTACATCAAATCACCTCCATATAGTTTGCTGACCATTATAAATGGGAATAATGACACTTACCTTCGGCATAAATTGACATACTCCATTGTTGTTTTTGGCACAAAGCGATTCATCTGTTGCTAATGTGTTTTATACTCTGTTGGCTTTAATGGATATCAGTCTTTAGCAAAAGCAGTAACATAACCAAGAGTTAAGCTGAAAATAAACGATTAATGGTATATCTATGTCCATTGTCGGGGGCATAATATTCCATACTCAGTTTTATCTCAGTCAGTGTATTTTAAGTACTGTTCTATATATTGCTTAATGATTCTTGGTTTGGCAAATTGATTAACCGAAGGGAAAAGGGGGCTTAATGAAATCTCCCTGACTTTTGCCACGTCAATTATTGCTTGAGCTATGGCACGGTAATCCCCAATGTTAATCAATGTGCCCTTGGTGTTAGACAAAATTTCTTCAGGCCCCCCACTCTTTGTGGTAATGATTGGGATACCGCATGCCATGGCCTCTACTGTTGAGATCGAAAATCCCTCTGAACTTGATGAGAGAAGAAAATGATCAAAATTATGTAAAAGTTCCACAGTGTCATCTCGAAATCCAAGAAAAAAAACAGTGTCTTTTAGGTTTAATTTAGTATGTAAAGCGGTGAGCTCGTTATAAAGACCGCCCGAGCCTTCACCAGCAATGACAAATTTAATGTTATGCCGCTGTTTTTTAACTATAGCCGCAGCTTTAAGAAGTATATCATACCCTTTCGCAGGGCGAATATTTCCAATAGACCCAACAATAATGTCATCGGTTGCAAGACCAAGTTCCTGCTTAAGTGTATTGCTTTTCCCCGGTGTAAAAATGTCAGTATCTACCCCGTTGTAAATAACACGACTTTTAGCGGCATCAGCACCTAACTTATCTGTGAAAAATGTCATCAGATGTTTTGAAACAAAAATTATACTTGCCGCACCCTTGTTAATAAGGGCAAACTTTAATTTTAATAATTTGTCATTCTGCCTTGAGTCAACAAAACCATGAAATGTGGCAATAACAGGAGTTCGGGTAATTATACCGGCAAGGCTACAGTAAACATTTGACCCGAAGAGATGGGAATGAATAATGTCAATTTTATTCGCTTTAATTAAATGAACTAAAGTGAATAAATATCTCAAGTTGAATGAGCCTCGTGCGGGAACAATCTGCGGTTGAAAGCCTTTGGCTGTCAACTTGTCATATAACCAACCGGTGCTTGGAAGAACAGGAATCGAACAAAAAATATCAGGGTCAAGACCTATGGTTAAATCATAAAAAACGGTCTCGGCTCCTCCCGGTCCCGAGGTATCTATAGCATGAAGAATTTTAAGCATCAGCCATTCCTTAGGCCTAAAATATCTGCCATGTATTTGCTCAATTCATGGAAGAACGGTTGAAGGTCACTAACCCGCAGCACATCAAACCCGCATCCTGATTCTTTAAATTTTATAAAATCTATTACAGTCTGTAATTTAGATGGATAACCGGCAGGGAGATTTAACTTTACATCTGAATTCCGTAATCGTATCAACATGTGATCTAAAGTCCCTAACAGCCATTTCATTTTCAGACCAAGTTGATATTGATCTTTCAAACTATCTTGTTTGTCTCCCTGCAATAATTTTAACAGCAAAACCGGGAAATCAATCCCTGCTGAAACAGCAAGTTGGAGCGACCCCCAAAACCGACCATTTATTTCCATCAATTTGGCCTTGCCGTCTCGCTCATCTCGTTTAAATTCAACCATTGCCACACCCCGCCAGCCGACCGCGGCCAATAAGCGTCTGGCTGATTCCACCATCTCTTTATCCAAAGGAAAAGACTCACAAACCACACTTACGCCGCCTGAAGGTGGTTTTTCGCGCAGACGTTTATGTGAAAAAAGGGCAAGATGATGATCGTTATCAAACAAAGTAAAAAGGCCGGTTCCTGGACCGATAATTTTCTCCTGAATCAGTGAGGGGTGATTTAATGCCTCGTATTTATTGTATAAATCCGTTAATTCTTCCAGGCTGGATACATATTTCACCGATGTTGCTATAAAACTTTTTTCGGTTGGAATTCGCGACATCGCGGGTTTGACAACTAATGGGAATTTCGAAATTTTATCTTTTTTACGGTCAAAGTCTTTTTTGTTTTCTATAAACAGGGTTGCGGGTATTGCAACATCATGTTCCTGAGCCAGCTTAAAAACTGAAAATTTGTTAAAAACTGCCTGGATTTTATCAATTGTTGGACACGCTAATTTTGCTGTAACAGGCAGATGCTCTCTATACTGGGCCAGGAGCATTACCGCAGGCTCGGTCATTGGATAAATTACATCTACTTTTTCCTGGCTCAAGATAGTCTTGATAGATTTTATAAAATCATTACCATTAGTCACAGGTGATGGCACCTGATAAGCTGATGTACAATATTTTGAGCATGAAGAAATGTTTTTCTTTGTTTTGCCTGTAACAATAACCTGGCAGCCCATCTTTCCTAAAGACCGCGTTACAGCCAGGGAAGATCTGTTTTCACCATCGGTTACCACAACAGTCGGCTCTTGTCCTGCATCGCTCATTTGACAAATAATCTCCATTGGAAAAGAGCTTGTGTATGACTGATATTATCATGAATCGCAATTCGCGGTAATTCAAGCAAAAAGGAGTTTTTATCCACCAGGCCACGTTTGGTTGTTACCGCGGCTTTGATACCTGATTCAGAAAGCATGGTCAAGACCCGCGGCGTATAATTGCCATTGGGATAGGCAAAAAGATCTGTCGACATACCAGTTTCTTTACATATACGTGCTGTAGATTCGACAAGTTCCTGCCGCACGTTTTCAGATGGCAGTTGATCTAACAAGGCATGGGAAACTGTATGGGAACCAAAGCTCACCAGGCCGCTCTCGGTCATTTCCCGAACTTCATTCCAATTCATCAAAAGTCGCTTTGACTCCCCAGTTGTTCTTTCCCTTAATTCGGTGCAGCTTCGTGCGACAGACAATCTGTGCGGTTCATCCCAGTATTTCATCTCAGTAATAATTTTGTCAATGCTTACCCCTGCTGTTTGCTTTGTGGAAAGTTCTATCTTCAGCATATGTGATAGTGCGTCAGGGAGCAAGGAAATATCTACTCTTTTCCTGTAGGTTGAGAGAATAGCCCAACCTATTTCCTCCGGCCAGAACCAGCGGTATGTGCCGATAAAACCTGAGGTGAGAAAAATAGTGGCCGGGATTTCAAATTCCTGCAGGATGGGAAAGGCGTGAAGATAGTTGTCCAACCAGCCATCATCAAAAGTGAGGACAGCGCAACGGGATACATCTTCACCCGCTTGTAATCGTCTAACCAACTCATCAAAAGAAATAAGGGAAAAGTAAGTCTTAAGGTAGGACAAGTGTAACCTTAGACTTTCAGAAGACACATACATCCCCGGTTGAACCGGTATGTCGCCCTCTCTTACCAAATCTTGTGGGAGTACACGGTGGTACATGAAAATGGCTGCTTTATCTTTCATGACCGTCCGGCAGCGTAAGTTAAACCAGCCGCTCACCTGGAGCAGCGCGGAAAGGAATGTTTTTATCCTGGTGACTGCCACGTCAGCACCAATGACTTATTTGTCGCAGGGATCGCTCGATGAGACGATATGTTCGTTTGAACTCATCTTTGCCCCATCCATAGGGGTCGGCAATATTACAGAAAAGACAGTATGGGAAAGGCGCAACACTGCGTAGTAATAAAATATTTTTCTTTTTGTGAGGATAGAGTTGAACCAGACGCTTGTATTGCCAATATTCCATGGGAAAAATGAGATCCGCGGTTTCTATATCACATTCAGTCAGTCCTTTGGCCTGCCGGCTGGCCAGCGAACAGGAAAATGTAGCTGCTATGGCAACAGACTCCTGGGGAGGGAAATTCCCTTGGTCAACGTCCGTTCCGCAGGAATCAATATGTAATTTGGTGGAGCCAAGAAGATATTTTAAACGGTATTCCGCAAAGGCGCTTCTACACACATTTCCCTTGCAGACAAAAATAACGTTTGCAATTTTTTTATTCCCTAATGGAGAGCTGTGGGGGAAATAAGCCCCTGGCCCCATGTAGTACCGCAATGATTCCTTGATATTCCTGGCAAAACCTTTGAAATTTCTTTTGAGAATATTAGGAATATGGGCCTTTATCGCACTAATCATATAAGCCTGATCCGGGTGTAAGGGAGTAAGTGCAAGCTATTTTGTCAATAAAAATTTTTTCTGTGCCGCAGTATACAGACAGGTTGTCAGAGCACAGTGTATCCAAAAAAATGGATAATATAGAACTGTTATAAAAAAACCGCTGCCAAGATAGCCAAGCAAGGCCGCGTCAAACCCGTATGATATGATGGCCAGAAATTGATCGTCATGTCCCTTGCTCAATTTTCGTACATTTTTTGTATTCAGAAAGCAGGCTATAATCATTAATATAAAGACGCTTAATCCTGTAAGGCCTAACTCGGTGCCGCATTGTAAGAAGATATTATGAATAAGCTTGGTGCCTTTGAATTCTCCCTGATAATTTTCCTGAAAATATTCTGGCCAGGCTGCAAACCCAACACCAAACACCGGGTATTTATGCATGGTTTCCAGGCCGTCATGCCAGCGTTCAAGGCGTTGGAGAGAGGTTTTGTCTTTACCACTCTCCTGAAATCTCCGCATGGATTTGCCCGGAATAGACATTATTGTTAAAGCTGTCACTATAGATAATACTATCGAACTAATGAAAAATATTCGAGGTCTGATAACCAATGGACGAATTCCGGCAGCGGCTAATCCAACCAGGGCTCCTCTGGAGGATGAGGCTACAGCGGTGGCGATACCGGTAAAAGGCATGAAGAGGAAAAAAAGAAGTTTTGGTTTTGACCACAACTTATAGTTTGCCAGGATAAAGGCAATTGCAAGCGGTACATATATACACATCTGAATACCGACTTCCCCTGAATTTTGGAAAAATCCTGGTGCGCCGGTTACCCCCCATCCTGAAAACGCAAAGCCTCTTTTCAGCCAGGAAAAAAAACCATGCTGGGACATTTTAAAAGAGTAAATGAGAAACGACAGGAAAAAAATAAAAAAACGTTTTTCATTGTTGACAATTAAGACAATCAGAAAATAAATAAAAAACCAGTTAAAAAAAACACGCCAATTTAAAAATGATATGGCTGGATACTGGCTGGTTACTGCAATTGATAGCGTAACTATCAGTGCGTAACACACCATGAGTTTGTTTAATATATTTGGTTGCGCCTTTAATTCGCCGCTCAAAAGCAGAACCACAGCAGTTAAGAATAAAATAATAAAAACCCAGGGAATTACATCTATCACAGAGTAAATACTCTGGGGCCGAACATATTCAAAAAAAAGATAGAGGCATATAAGCTTAAAGGCCCATCCTTCCTCTCGAATGACTTGCATTATACATTTTATATTGAGAGAGTATAATTTTTCCATTAGTGATGTTTTTAGTTGTGAGAATATGCAATAATTTCTTTGTACACTTTGACATAATGCTCACAAACTGTTTCCAACGAAAAATGCTGCTTAATTTTTTTTATTGCTGTCGTAGAAAGAAGCTTATAAGACTCTCGGTTGAAGTAACATTTAGTTATAATCTGCTGAAAATCATTATTACTATTTATGCCAAACATGAAACCATTTTTCTCGTCATCAATTACGTCTTCCACTCCACTGGTTTTAGATACAATTGGTACAGCTCCACAAGCCATAGCTTCAAGCATAGAATTAGATAAACCTTCAGATAATGAAGGGTTAACAAAAAAATCTGTCAGCTGAAAATAAGCCTCAACATCCTGCCGAAATGGTAGGAAAAAAACTTTTTCTGCCCCGCCCAACTGCCTAACGTAATTTTTCAGATAATCAGCAAATTCAGGCCCACCGCCGTCGGCCATTATATTTTCTCTGGCCTGCGGGCCTGCAATGATAAGATAGGTATCAGTAAAATTATCACATGCGGCCAGCCAATTGTCTACCAGCCACTCAAGATTTTTTCGTTTATCCAATACACCAACATATGAAAAAAGGAGACCATCAACGGGCAGGCTTAGACTTTCTCTTAATTCTTTTTTCCGCTCACCGCTAACAGGAAAAAACAAGTCGCCATTAACACCATTAGGAATATATTTTAATCGTTTTTGGGAGTTTGCAGTAGCGAGAGTTAGTTCCTTCATTATCATTTTACTTATGCAAATAATACGACTATAGGCTTTACTTGAATAAAAATTAAATTTTTGTTCCAATCCACACTTTTTCGACAAATTGAACTGGCTTATTTCATTTGAGAGTGTTGTCTTTACCAGTGTTGGTTTACGAAGCAATTTGCCGATCCATGGAATTATATTGTGCAAAGTACATGGCCCTATAACATGAATTATGTCATATTCTCTAATATTGGCAAGAAGTACCCGTATTATTCTGAGCCAAAACAATAATATTGATAAACTACTGGAGTTTTTACACGGAGCCAAGCGGATAACGGCAAATCCTTCATGTTGGTCTATGTCGTGATTCTCATCTTTTGGAGTAGCGGTCACAAATGTTACTCGCACCCCCCGTTTTCTTAGTGCTTTAGCGAGAGTAATTGCTTGAATAGAGGCACCTGTATATTCTGGCGGGAATAAGTAGCAGAACATATAGACATGCAATTTGGGTTTATTACCTTTTGTATGGAAACGGAAGGAATTTGAAATAGTTATCGCTGCCTTTTGCATAAGTCACAAACGCTTTTAGTTACAAGTAGTCTTTGTTTGACGTGGTTTAGTGAAAATTGCCCCTATTTTTAATAGGCGGTTTTTGCCCAAATATAGGGAGTTCAGTTATAAAAAGTTTTCTGTTACACTATTGTCCCAACAATCACCTTTTACGGACGTGCTTCCTACTGATCGTGTTATATTCCTTCAATTTATGGCGTAAATGTTAAGGTTGATCTAAAAAACAACAAAAGCAACTTGCATCGTAACTGTTTGACATAACTTCATCTTAGATGCGATGGTAATCTGACCATTATTCAGGGTTTTTCCCTCAGCGGGTCTTCCACTCTGGGAATGAACGATCCAACAAGGTACTGAGGAGCTCTATCTGTTCTCGCTGAATGGGACGTAGGTATTCAATCGCTGGTTCTATGAGTTGACTTTTGCGGTCAATTTTTTTGACCGCTAACCGTTTCCCCATATCTCTTAATTTATGTGGGAATATTGTATGTATCGCAGCCCATATGCCAGTAAACCTAAACTTATGTAAAAGGGCCACTCCCCTAACCATTTCAACTGTGGCTGGGGTTATATTTTTCCCTTCCTTCAGGTTGGACGGGACAAATGAGGGGTCGACCTTGAGCCAGGAGAAAATTGCTTTTACGGTTTTTTCGGGGTTTGCAATCATTTCTTCAAACGTCAGGGGATAAAATCTTGTTAATGGGAAGTAATTTAGAAATGCCGACAGCTGCATATGGTAGTTGCTCACATCGATAAGGTTCTGATCCTCTTTTATTGCTCTTAAAATATCTCTTTGTTCAGAGTGCCAGCGGACATTGTGCCAGTAATGGCTGATTGTTCTCATGGCCGGATTTCTCATCACATAAATGAACTTTGCATTCGGGTTGTATTGATGAATCCGTTCGGGAACCCCTTTGTACATGGGTAACATTGTGTAGTCGGCGCTTGATTCTCCAATTATTTTTGCTTCCGGTGGTGCCATCTCAAAAAGACTTTTGTACCATTTTTCGCCCTTGTTCCAGTTTTTTTCTTTCACAAAATACCAGGGTTCCTTGGG
>VAPF01083757.1_pt1 | contig 17251 bp, 12 predicted proteins | sample 3393931 | NCBI WGS metagenome assembly VAPF01 (sample SAMN08290437, study PRJNA428436) | hydrothermal vent metagenome | isolation source: Deep-sea hydrothermal vent chimney | place: Atlantic Ocean: South-mid Altantic Ridge | depth 2773 m m | reverse complement strand
TTGTTAATTACTAATGCACTATCCATGCCAAGCATAACCGTTTGATTTTATTGTAATCTTATCCACGAACAGTCCGCATTAACGCAAATCCTTTTGCAATACCGCGAAAAAAAGAAGGCGAGATGAGCTCTTACAGCCATATCCCACTATACCGCTGTATTTTCCGGGATATCTCACAGAAGACAGCTGTGGCCGGTCAAAAATGTTATAATATTGAAGATAAATTGTAGCTTAAATGTAGTATAATTGAGTAGAAGAACAATTCTGAAAAAGTTGATTACAAAAAAGGAGATAAGATGAAATTCATTACTGTCAGGGACTTACGCCTCAACCCAGGGCAGGTATGGAAGGCGGCAAGGAAAGAAAAAGACCTGGTTATAACCGCGAATGGCCGGCCGGTAGCTATTTTAACAGGGGTTACTGAAGACACGCTTGAAGAAGAATTAGAAGTCATCCAAAGGGCACGTGCTTTAAGAGCATTGGATACACTCCACAGAGACTCTGTGAAAAAAGGGACTCACAGGCTCACAGACGAAGAAATTCAAAGGGAGATTGACAGCGCGAGAAAAGGAAAAAAGGTTTGAAAATTGTTCTGGATACAAATGTCCTTGTTTCCGCTATCCTGAAACCCGGAAGCAATCCGGCCAGAATTTTGCGATTAGTACTTCAAGGAGATATTTATATAGTCGTTAACTCGCATATACTGGCAGAGTATTATGAGGTATTGAAGCGACCAAAATTCAATCTGGATATTGATTTCGTTGAAGTAGTTCTTGAGTTCATCCGTGCAAAAGGTATAAATGCTCCGGCCTTGGCTGAAACATTTTTCCTTCCCGACAGCACTGATGAGCCTTTCCTTGAAGCTGCCCTGGCTGCCAGGGCGGATGCTCTCATTACCGGAAACATTAAACATTTTCCCAAAAAATTCTGTAAAGGTCAAAATGTGATCTCTACGATGAAATTTTTGAACGAATTAGGTCAGTGACACCGGTTTTATTCCAACCAGCGAAAACATCTGGTTGTCGGAAGGGTCTGAAAATCAGATTTTGCCTATGAAGCCGCCCTGTCTGCCCGTAATACCTTTCGAATATCTGTAAGAATAGTATCTGTCGGGATGGCAGAATGTGCATTCGTCGTAGACCCGGATATTCGACTCAGGCACACCCAGGGACAAGGCCTGGTATTTATTCGCCGAGGGAAGATCAAGATGATGTTTACCCTCTCTCCACATATAGTACTCCCCCTCCCCTGTCTCCCGCCTGACCGCCCTTAAGACATCGGAATCAACGGTATAACAGCACGATCTTATGCACGGGCCTATCGCGATCAAAAAATTTTCCGGTCCGCATATAAACCGGTCCATAATGGATTGAACGGTTTTTCTTAATATCCCCGCCGCGGTCCCTCTCCATCCCGCATGCACCGCGCCGATGACTCCGCTCTCTTTTTCATATATCAGGACAGGCGCACAGTCCGCTGTCCGCACGCCGATCAGTATGCCTTTCTCCTTTGTTATGACGGCATCCGCGATCGTGGGTTCGGGTGAGGGGCCGACCAGGAGAACTTTATCTGTATGCTGCTGCACCGGCATATAGATCTTCTCTTTTTTTATTTTAAGAATCCGGCTAATTTTATCAGGATCAGCGCCAGGGTCTTTACCTGTAAAAAAAGCCGTTACATGGTCTTTGAGGATGTCAGGGAAGAGGAGTCCGCGCATTATTTATCATGAAGAGCGGAAAAAGCGTTCGGCAGCATCCCGATTATGTCCGACGCAACAAGAGAATGCATCCCTTTTTCCGAAGCCGCCATATCGCCGGCAAGCCCGTGTATATAGATTCCAAGCAGGGATGAATCGACAGGATTCAGACACTGTCCAAGAAAAGCCGCTATGATACCCGTCAATACGTCTCCAGCCCCGGCCGTGGCCATTCCCGGGTTCCCTGTGGTATTTATGAAGACCTTTCCATCAGGCTCTGAAAATACCGTGGGAGCGCCTTTGAGCACGAGATATGCGCCGGTCTCCATGGAGAATGATTTGGCTGTATTTATTATATCCGTTTTTATCTCCGCCCTCCGGCAGGCTTCTTCCGGCCCGCCGGACTTCCTCCCTTTGAGCAGTCTTGCCATCTCACCCGCGTGCGGGGTAAGGATGACGGGAGACTTTACATTTTTCAGAAGGTCTGTCTCTCCGGAAATCGAATTTATTGCGTCGGCATCCATCACCATGGGCACTGTTATTATGCCAAGAAGTTTTTTTAAGAGGTTCCTTATGTTTTCGTCAGACGTCAGACCTGGGCCGATCGCAAGTACATCCGCCCTTTCATAGAGAAACTCCATTATACCCGCACATGCCTCCTCCGAAAGTGTTCCGTTTCCGGTGTCCCGCAGGGGCAGCACCATCTCTTCAGTCACTTTGGCCTGAAAAATATCAACCAGACTTTCGGGAACACCTATCGTGACCATGCCCGCGCCGGACCTGAGGCATGCCCTGGCAGTCATGATGGCCGCACCAGTCCTGCCTCTCGATCCGGCGACAACCAGCACATGACCGTAATCACCCTTGTGAGAATATTTGGACCTTTCGGGCAGCAGTACGGCCGCGTCCGTCTTTTCTATGGTCTGAAGATCAAGCTCATCTGATTTCAGTAACGCTTCGGGAAAACCTATGTCTTCAATGAACAGCCTGCCTGTAAATTCGGCGCCGGGGTGGACCAGGTGGCCTCTCTTTGGAAGCCCGAAGGTTACGGTATAATCCGCCCTGACGGCTTCGCCCATTACCCAGGCGTTATCCGAAGATATGCCTGAGGGGATGTCAACTGAAATAACCCCGGCATCCGACCGGTTCAGGAACGATATCAGGTCGGATATTGGAGAAGTTACAGGCTTGCTTATGCCGGTGCCGAAAATGGCGTCAACAACAACTGCGTTCTTCAGGTCTCCTTCGTTTATTGATGTCCTGAATTCTACCGGGACCCTGAACTGCCTTGCTGTTTTGTACTGCGCCAGGCAATCAGGGCTCAGCCTGTCCTGCCGCCCCATCATCAGGACCTTGACGTCCCATCCCCAATCAAAAAGATTTCTTGCGGCGACAAGGCCGTCGCCGCCGTTGTTTCCACAGCCGGAGAGCACAATCACCCTTTTTTCAGCGAAAAGCTCCCTGACTTTGTTGGCGACCGCAAGCCCGGCCCTGGCCATAAGCACTGACCCGGCGATTCCGTATTCCTCAATTGTCTTTCTGTCGATATCGCGCATCTCTTCAGCAGTAACGACTTTCATAACGAACCTTCAAGTATTACGCAGGCAACCCCATATTCTTTTTCATGGCTCAGACTCAGATGAGCGCACCTGATCAACTTTTTCTCAAAAAAGGCTTCAAGCAGTCCACTGACTTTAATAAAGGGACGTCCGCTGTCATAATTCATGACCTCTATGTCCTTGAAAGCGACCGGGACCCCGGATCCTATCGCCTTAATCATGGCCTCTTTAGCCGCGAATCTTACAGAGAGGGAGAGATAAGGTTCTTTTTTTGCATAACAGTAAGCTATCTCGTTTTTCGTAAAGACCCTCAAGAGAAACTTCTCTCCCCATTTTTCAGCGACCGTCTTGAGCCTCTCGATTTTTATAATATCTATTCCGATTCCATATATCATGATGAGGACAGTTTTATTCCAGGTTGAGTTTTCCGGGCTGGATAAATTAAAATTCTATCGGCCGCATCCGTGGTTTATCAGTTCCTTCATTTCTCTGACGGCCCGTTCCATGCCGACAAGCACGGCCCTTGATATTATGCTGTGTCCGATATAAAGGCCGCTGATCCCGTCTATCTCCGCGATCCTGGAGACATTAATATAATTCAGGCCGTGTCCGGCGTTGGCTTTCAGCCCGATATCAATGGCTTTTGCAACGGATTTAATCACTCTTAGCAGCTCCTTTTCCTGTTTCACGCCCTTTTCATTTGAGTAGCTTCCAGTATGTATTTCGACCATATCGGCCCCTGTCTCTTTTGACATTTCTATATCATCTTCAGAGGGATTTATAAAGAGGCTGACCGTGATTCCGCTGTCCTTGAGAGTTTTTACCACATTTTTTATCGATTTCATGGTCTTCCTCATGTCCAGCCCGCCCTCTGTAGTGAGTTCATTTCTTTTTTCGGGCACGAGAGTAACCATGTCAGGGCGCCTTTTTACCGCTATTTTCACTATCTCTTTTGTCGCGGCCATCTCGAGATTAAGCTCGACTGGAACGAAACTCTTTAATAAATCAAGGTCCCTGTCATTTATATGCCTCCGGTCCTCTCTCAAATGGACCGTAATACCGTCAGCGCCTCCCAGTATCGCCAGCGTCGCTGCCATAACCGGCTCAGGCTCCATGCCAAGCCTCGCCTGCCTGATTGTTGCTATGTGATCGACATTAACTCCAAGAATCATAATTTCTCCATAAGGTGAGCGGGATTTCAGGGCACTACAGTTACATCCATGACCGATGAGACAACAATGTATATCTTGATATTATTAGAATTCATGTCCGCTGGAACAAGAAAGAATCCTTTTTTGTTTTTATCCTGTTTTGAAAGGAAAAAACCCTTTTCCCATGGAATTTCACCTTCTAAGAAACCCACCAGGGACTCATTATCCTTGAATTTTATAAATACCTTTTTGCCTGCGGGCTTGCGTATTCCATAGGATTTTTTCTCTTTAAGTTCACGGTCGCCATCAAAACTCCTGACAAAGAAGATCGCCTTCACTTCAACCGGATTAACCATTACGGTTTCGCCGGATTCCACATCTTCAAAACTTATTTCAGTCAGGTCAGGGGAAAAATCTTTCAGATAACCTTTAAGTATCTTCCCGTTTAAGAACCTGAGCACCGCACGATCTTTCAGAATATGATTTCGTTCCATTTTATTATGACTTTGTATACATAGTTAAAGTATTTCGACGCATTCTATCTATTCTAATAGCTTCCGCGTTTGTTTTCAAGCAATATAATTTTTAGTTTTGGATGGCCTCCGCCCTGATCCATCAGGTTATACCTTTCTTTTGAGGGCGTTTCAGTCTAAAATGATAAAAAATGACGAGGGCTACAACCGATATTATCGTCTGCCGCCATGAGTTCCGGAAATTTTACGACGGCACTTCCAGGCATGTTGTCCACGCAAAAGAGTTTAACAGAATGGTTCTCAAAGGTATTTATGCTAAAATCCTTCATGTCTTATTTTGATATACTATTTCCGATAAACCTCGGGCCGCTGACATATAAATGTCCGGAAGGGCTGGAAGAATCCGCCGAACCGGGGATGATGGTTGTCGCCCCTTTAAAAAATAAACCTACAAAAGGCATTATATTCAGCAGGAACATCACCCCTCCCGCCGGCAGAATAAAAGAATTCAGTGAGGTCCTCGGGGATTCGCCCGTCCTTGGCAAAGGTATATTAGACCTCATAAAATGGATGTCCGGCTATTATATCGCGCATGAAGGTCTTGTTCTGAAACAGACCCTTCCGGTGGAGATATTCGTAAAGACAAAAGCAAAAAAACCCCGAAAGCCGATTTCCGCAAATAACGGGATCGAATTCCCTGCTGTTCCGGAAAAAGAGATTTCGGAAATCATAACGTCAATTTCCGAAGATAAATTCAGTACCTTTCTTATGCATTCGCCCTCGGTGCTGCATGAATTCTCGACAGCGTCGAAACTGCTCGAATCCACAATGAATGTAATCCTGCTTCTGCCGGAAATATCAATGGCCAATCTTCTCTATGTGTTTTTAAGGCAAACCTTCAGGGAGAGGGTGTGTGTTCTGCACAGTGAAATTTCGAAAGGCAGGCGGTCGGATTTTATCGACGGCATTATTTCGGGCAGACATGACATAGTCATAGGAACAAGGTACGCGCTCATGGCGCCCATTAAAAAGGTATCGCTTATTATGGTATTGAACGAGCATAGTGAATCATACAAGCCCGAGGAAGGCATCAGGTATAACTTCAGGGACGCCGCTATAATGAGAGGTTTTTTTGAAAAGACGACGGTTCTGCTCACTTCCACAACCCCTTCGGTAGACTCTTACTTTAACGCCCTTGTTAATAAATACAGCCTGGTCAAACCCCGTCTCTCAGTCAGCCGTCCCGGAATAAAAATTGTCGATATGCGCTTCGAAAAAACCCTGGAATCAAATCTCTCTAAAACCGTATATGAAGCATCCAGGAAATATATAGGGAGAGGGGGAAAGATTATGTTCGTAATTAACAGAAGAGGTTACTCCTCCATGCTCCTCTGCAAGGAATGCGGAATGATCGAGCATTGCGCCGATTGCAAGATCCCCCTGGTTATATATAAAAACGAAAATGAGCTAAGGTGCCGGTACTGCGGGAAAGTGGATATTCTCCCTGAAAGGTGCGGCAGATGCGGAAGCTATGACCTCGAACTTCCCGGTGCAGGCACTCAGGGGTTGCAGGAATTCGCTGAAAAAAAATTCGGCGTTGAAGTAGTAAGGTTTGACAGTGACAGGGCGAAAAAGAAATCCGACATCGAATACCTGATGAAAAAGATAGCAAGTCTATCCACAAAAATAGTCATAGGAACAAAGATGATGACAGGACGGCTCGTCCCGAATAAGAAATTCTCGATGGCGGCGGTCCTCAATATAGATACTTCCCTCAATCTTCCGGATTTCAGGGCCACGGAAAAAGCCTATCACGAGTTGGCCCTTATATCAGAGCTTGTGGAACCCGGCGGAGAGATGATCATTCAGACCCGATTTCCTCAAAATCCCGTCTTTAAAAGGTTCCGGGCAAATGAATATACGGATTTTGTAAAGGAAGAGATTCTCCAGAGAAAAGAACTTAATTATCCACCGTATTCGAAGTTATTGAATATAACTTTCGATGGAAACGATAAATTCGCCGATAATGTAATAAAAACAATTAAAGGTCAGCATTTGGATATAGTGATTCTCGGGCCTACCGTCATCAGAAATAAAAAAGGCCGGAATGAATTTTCGATTCTCCTTATGTCGGCCAACAGGAATATGCTGAACAAAGCGGCAAGGGCCGTACTGGACAAATCAGGGCGCGGAAAGGGGCCGGAGATCCGGATTGATGTTGACCCTTTATAGATTTTAAAAGCATTAAATGCGATCAGACAACTCATTCCGGCCTGAGTTGTATTTTTATATAGGCATTCAGTTTCAGTGCGTTAATCGTTTCCTTAAGTTTCTCATTAAGCTCATTTTCAGTCAGGTATGCTTCGATCTCATCCCTGACGTCTTCATAATCCTTTCCCTTGAACTGCTTAATATTCCTGCTGTAAAAAGCTTCGATCTCCGTCTCTCCGACCCTTATAAAAGCCCTCAGTTTCAGGTCAATATAATCGTTCAGGATTTCCTCCTCTGAAGTGGCTTCGATCCTGTATTTCTTCGCCTCCATCAATAATAATTTCCGGTTGATCATGGCGTTTAAGACTTCGTCTTCCGTAATACCGGGTGATAATTCAGCAGAAGCTTCATACTGTTTCCGGAATTCACTCAGGGTTATAGCCTGATCATCAACAAAAGCAACAACCCTGTCCATGATTTCAGCATAACACTGGACCGGGAGAAGAAGAGACAACAGAAAAGACCATACAATAAAACAGGCCGCTATACGCTTAAAACTCATTCTCGTGGGGTTAAGACCACGAATAATATGCACGTCCGCGAGCCGGCCGCCGTGAGGTGTATTACTAAAACGCATGCCCGATACTGAAATGAATTTCACTTTTGCTCTCTCCTGGTTCTCTGTTTAACTTAAAACCATAATCCACCCTTAAAGGCCCGACCGGTGTCTCGTATCTTAATCCTATCCCCGTAGTATATTTTATATCCGTAGAGACTATATCCGCTGTATTCCCAGCCGAATCCTGCAAGCTGGCTGACTTTACCCATACATTTCCCATATCAAGAAATGTTACCAGTCCGATGTTTTTTGTCAAGGATGTCCGCAGTTCAATGTTTCCCGCGAAAAACGCATTTCCTCCCGTCGGATTTCCGTCGGGGCCTTTCGGTCCGAGCGTGTCCTGGGCATATCCCCTGACAGTGGATCTTCCACCCAGGAAGAACCGCTCAACCAGCGGCAGGTCATCAGTATCTCCAAATCCATACGCCATGCCCCCCCTTGCCGATACCGCCAGTGTCACCCTTCTGAATAGCTTGCGATAGGCGCTTCCATGGATGATGAACTTTACAAAATATGACTCGGAAAAAAACAGGGGCGATGCTATTTTCAATGAAATACCGGCAAGGACCCCTCTTCGAGGCTCAAATGGATCATCCCTGGTATCGTATACTAACGAGGGTTTAATACTGCTGATCGCAAGTGTTCCTTCATCTTCCTTGCTTAATATAACATCGGGCTGCACGTCATAGGTTTCGACAAGAGAGAAGTCATAATAAAGTTTGACTTTCATTCTGCTGTTTATATTTTTTTCGACGCCTGCCGTCACGGCATACCTTTTCAGCCGGTATCTTGTTATTCTGTCGTCAATATTCAGCTCTTTTTTCTGTTCATGCAGAAAAAATACACTCAACGGCAGGGGCTTTCCCAAAAACCAGGGTTCAAGGTACTGCACCAGATACCTTTGTTCCAGTGAGCTCAATTCAGTCCTTAATATCACCTGTCTGTTCATTCCCCAGAGATTTCTATAACTCAATTCAGCAGAACATCTGAATTCCTCATAATCGGCATACCCGACGCCTACCTCTACGGAACCCGCCCTGGCTTCATTTATTTTTACCAGGATATCTTTTTTGTTTCCTTCACTATCAATAGGCTCTATTTCAACATCAGTGAAGAGTCCAAGTTTATAAAGCCTCCGGCGTTCTTCTGTAATTGTCCTGAAGTTAAAGGGCTGGTCTTCCTTATGAATGAGTTCACGCTTTATTACTTCATACCTGGTCTTTTTATTGCCGGTGATTATCGTCTTCCCGAATAATTCCTTTTTGCCTTCTATAACGTTAAAGACAATTGACGCCTTATGATCAGAGATATTTCTCTTCACAATTACATCGATATTGGTATAACCGTAATTTCCGTAATAGTCCAGAATCCGGAACCTCGCGTCGGAAATATCAACGTCATTATACACATCGCCGGGCTTGAGGCCCAAGACCTGGAACAGTCTGTTTTTTATATCGGGATCCGCTCCGGTTATAGCCACGGATGATATCTCCGTTCTTTCACCCTCAACAATATCCATCGTAATGTCCGCTGTATTTGTGTCACTGTCTATCTTCACATCTACGGCTTTAACATCGGCTTGAAGATATCCAAGCGCCTCATAGAATGCCGTCAGCGCATTTCTGTATTCCTCGATGAGATGAGGATTATATGGATCACCTTTTTTTAAACTCAAAAAGTCTTCCAGTTTCTTCTGTGGCAGTCCGGCGCCCCTGAACCTGATATTTCTGAATGTTATCTTCTTCCCCTCGAAAACAAAGAATGAGATGCCAATGTTTTTTTCATCGGCCTTTATTATCGGGGCGATCTGGGCAAGGGGATATCCTTCCGAGTAATATTGCGACAACATTCTGTCGACCGTTTCGGCTATCACCTCATCATTAAACATCCCAAGTTCAAAAAAAGGTATTACTTTCAGAAGCTTCTTTGTGGATATCCTGCTGTTGCCCACAATCGTAATATTGATCTTCCTGCCCGGATTAACGGTAATTTCCAGCTTCCCATCCCTATATGAATACGGCCCTACAACCGGCCTGAAATAACCCTGCTTTCTGTAATATTCTTTTACGCGCTTCAAATCATCATCCAGAATATACCGGTTATAGACATCTCCCACCGACAATTTCATCACCTTTTTGATATTTATCGCTGGCCCCGGGATTTTTATTTCATTAATGACAAGGGGCCTGCCGGCGTCCACTGCCAGGTAAAGGTTTACCCTGCGGGGCTCATCGGCCCTGACGACTTCCAGAACAACAGCCGCGTCAGGAAACCCGCAAATATAAAGTTCTTCTTCAAGCCTGTTAACCGCGCGGTCCAACAGGTCATATCTCATCACATGATCTTCTTTCAGAATGAATATTTTTTTAATATCTTTTTCATCAGGACTGGTAAATTTCGATACGATGTCTATATATATCTTTTTTATGAAATCCCTTTCTCTGATATTAATCCTCACAGTGGGATTTTCACCGTCGGGAACCTCAACCGAAATATCTTCAAACAATCCCTTCAGAAAAGCCCTTTTTATCCCATCCCGTACTCTGTCTCCGTCAATTATACCCCCTTCCCTGATGCCGAACATATCAAGAAACTCATCTTCCCCTATCGAATAAAGTCCTCTTATCTCAATCTTGCCCGCGGTCAAAGCCTCGGCCCGGACCGAGTAAAACATAACTGACATAATCAATAAAAAAAACAGGCTAATGGACAACCTTCGCCTTGCGCCGAAAAAATGCAGCGTGCGGACACCGCTTCTTCCTTCCATCCGGCCGGATGAAGCCGGTGAAGAGGTCTCCCCCCCTGTTTTTGTATATTTATCAATCATTTAAATTCAAACCTAAACCGGATGTCTCCCCCGAGTATTCCCCTCTCATCCCTGATGCCGACCACGGAAATGTTTTTGTTCATAAAATACTCGAGTTTTATAATCTGTTCTTCTGTTGAGCCGAGAGTAGTGGTATAGGTTATAAATATCTTCTCTCCAAGCATCCGCTTGGAAACAGTCACCCTGGGTTCGACCGCCCCCGAGCTTTTAGAGACATACGGGTCAAACTGCAACCGATCAAGACCCGTAACCGTCTTCAGTCTCTCCTCGATCACATCCTGTAATTTTCCGGTCACAAAAGATGTCGCCTCACCAGCGCCGATGCCGCCCTCCAGTCCCTTTAACTCGACCCCTTTCTGTCCGAGCGTAAGCAACGCCAGAATATCCATCTCCTCCAGTGGCGGGTCAGAGGATAGCGACATATTAAAGTGGTCCAGTTGACCTTCCAGGTTCATCTTTATTTTATAACCTTTTACAATCGTTTCGGAAGAAATCGTTATGATCGGGTTTATTCTGTGTGGATCGGAAAAATCAGCGCTCGCGTGAAGAATTCTGAACTCGTTGTTCCTGAAATATACAGTGCCGTCTTTCGATTCGAGCCTGCCAAAGAGAACTGGACGGTAGACTGTGCCCTTCAGAAGCAGATCGGTGCTGACCGTAGCCCGCGCAATATTATTATCAATAAAAATATTGTCTTTCCCTGTCACTTTTATATTCAGCCGGGCCTTTTCAATTCCAGATATGTCCGTCCTGTATTTTTCGGTCTTCCTGGTTTTTAACAGCCAGCTTTTCCATTCAACCCGTTCTTTGTACCAGGCCCGGTTTATCTTGAAATCACCCAGTATCATCAGCGAATCGGGGGCACCCTTCAACAGAATATTACCGCCGAAATTAATCTTGAAATCAGGCGAGACCAGGGCTGTAATATTGTCCAGCTCACTCTCGACATAGAACCGTTTAAAAGAAAACTTCTTCAGATAAACAAGCCCTGATATTTCAACATCTCCGCCTCCCACCTTGCCGACAAGCTTATGTAAAACCACCCTGTCCCTGTCGATATAGAGATATCCCTCCAGGGAACTGATCCTGTAATAGTAGTCCTTCAATCCAAAAGAGCCGTTTGATAATCCCAGGCCACCGTTTATTTCCGGTTCATCCCAATCACCTGTGATCGAAAAAACAAACTCCGCGTCACCCTTTAACAGGCTGAGCTTATCCGATAGGCTCTTGAATGGAGAGAGGGCCGAGCTCCCTTCCAGGACAAGGTCATACTGTTCTCCTATTTCGAGACTGCCGCTGATACTCAGAGACGTTTTACCGCTCTGCATCGTTATCTTATTCAATGTAATCCGCCTGTCGTTAAAATCCAGGCTGATATTCCCTTCGCTGGAAAAACTGTAGCCGTACATCGAAATCATAACCTGTTCTATTTCCGATGATCCGTAGATATGGTTCCTGTCACCATGAAGCGAAGTCGTGCCGTTAAGACTCAGAGTGAAGTCCTCGGGCGCGTCTTTCAGAAAAGGTGCGAGAAGAAATTCATAACTGCCGGGGCGTATCTCAATTTTTGCATCCCAGGGGAATTCTTCTTCGAGCCTTGCTTCGGCGGTAATGTTTATATATTTATCATCAAGACCGGCGTTTACTGTAAGCTTTTTATCCTCTATGGATGCTGTTATTGCTCCCGCCCTTATGTGTCTGCCTTCATACGTGCTTCCGATCATCATAGCATCAAGCGAAATCGAAGGATTATCGAATCTGCCGCCCCCCTCCGACTTCAGACTGAAAGCGAGGTCCAGTGGCACCCTTCGCCGTATCAGGTCACCAAGAAACACTTTGTCTGATATGGCGTTATATGAAAAATTACCACTGGTATCGATGACGGCATCGGCTTTCAGCAACGACCTGCCGCGCCTGACCACCATCTTCTGGAATTCAAGTTTCCTGTCAGCGAATCTGAAGTCAAAAGAAACAAAGTCAAAGGGCTGACCATATATCTCTGCGTTCAAAATGGACGCCGCACCTTCTACTGCCGGATTGACGGCAGTCCCTTCAATCCTCATATCGGCCCGTACTCTGCCGGAACCGGCAAATTCAGGATTATAAATTCCGACAAAATCCTCCAGGTTGGCGTTTCCAAGCGAGACATTAAGGCTGAATTCAGGTCCGGAAAAATCAAAAAGTCTCGTGGCCTTTCTAAAATAAATATCGCCGGCGAGTTTATGCAGCTCGACACCACCTTTAAGGGTCAGGTCCCTGATCTCAAGGAGGTCTTTGCTGTATGTAATATCCGCATCAAGCATGGCAGCGGCATAGTCTTCGATTACAGGGTCATATATTTTTATGTTACCGGTTATTACAGGGTCGTGAAAATCGCCTTTTATTCCGCCCGCGAACTCTCCCTTTCCTCTGAGATTTTCATAATAAGGCCCGCTGAGATCAGTAACATCGTCTGTTCTGACATTGCCTTTAAGGTCTATTATCTTCTTCTTCAGGTCAAGGGACCCGCTGAAGTCCATCCAGGACCTTTCCGTGTCGACCCTGATCTCATCAAGGGTTAAAACAGGTCCCTGCTTTGCAAACTTTCCGGTCATCTTCTTCACCCTGCCGAGCACGTTTTCTCCTGATGCCGTGTTTTTATATTCAAACCAGCCATCGGGATTAAATTTCGCTCCCAATGTCGATAACTTACCGTTAACCTTTCCCTCGGGCACGCCTGGGTTCCATCTTATAAGTCCGAACAAAGGTATACTGTCTATACCTGTAAAATCTATGTCCAGGCTGTAGGATGTAACTTTCGGCAGTCTTATGTATGCCGAGGCCGTGGCCGAACCATTATAAAGCTTGCCGTCGGCATTGATAAACTTCATTTTTCCGTCGGCGTATGAGATATCGCAGTCCATGGAATCGATCTCTACATTAAAAAGATTTCCCTGTCGCATGGTCGCCCTTCCATGCCCCGTAATATCCCTGAGCGGCCCCTTTATCTTCCCTTTGACATCCACGAGGCCCTCCACCTTCTGTTTTACCCTGAGGAGCTCCATCAACGTCTGGAGATAAAATTTCCCTGTAAGATCCATATCAACCGAAATCTCGCTGCCGGCATAACTTACATTGCCCTCGGCTCTGATCATTCCTTCACCGCTGCTCTTGAGATTAAATATCTTCTTGACGGTCATGGCCGGTAATTGAACGTCTGTTTTGAATTCCCACCGGTCCTCACGATATTCTCCCGACGACTTAATCTCCGAGCCTGAAGAGCTGATATCGAGCATATTTATCCTGACGTTCCCGTCTGTTACAGTCAGGCCGACAGCGGCCTTTCCCGAAAATTCAGGCCATCCTGCTTTTTTAAAACTGATGTTGTCCACGTTTGCCTTGATTCGCCGCGTTCTGCCGATAATCACCTCACAGTTAAAACCGGTGATATCCGTCACACTCGCGGTCTTTGAATCGCTATAAATCGCTCCCCCGTCCTGTACTTCGACCACCCTGATGGTAACCCTAAATGAACCGCCTCTTTTTTTTGCTATATTTCTTCGGATATTTTCGGTTATTTCGCTGATCTGCTCCCTGTCCGCGGTTATTTCAGGCTCTTTAATCACCAACCGGCGAATTACCGCATCTCTGCTTAACAGCCCGGATATGTCAAAGTAGGCCTTGACTCTCTTCGCAAAGAGGACCCTCCGGCCGTCTTCATCAAAAACCTTAAGGCCTTTCGCCTCAATAAACAGGGGGAAGAGATTCAGATATATCTTTTTCGCGATTATATTTCTTCCAGATACCATCTCCAGTTCAGGGAGTATCAACTTCTTAAGGACATTTGATATGTGCGGTCCCCTGAGAACGAAAAAGGCAATGCCGATAATCACCGCGAAAGCGATTAAGTACGGTAGTTTTCTTATTCTTTTAACATCTGCCATAAATCCGCCAACAGCTCCTGAGCGACGATGTAATCGAGCTTTTCTTTATTTCCGGACTGAACGTAAAAAACATCATGGGCAAGCCCGGCCTCGGTATTAATCATCGCTGAAATAATTGTTATCCCCTTTTTAGACATAATATCCGATATATCAAAAAGCAGCCCTACCCTGTCATCAGAAAAAAGCTCAACAAGACTGTATTCTTCCGATGCTTCGTTATCAAACTCGATAAACAGATCGAAAAGGCTCTTCTCTTTATTCGGGCATCTATGAATTTTAACAGATTTTCCCTCAATAATCTCTTTGATGCCTGTCTTTAAGTCATTTTCCAGGCCGTTCCACCAAATCTGGTTCCAGTTAGAAACAGAGATCTTGTCAATAACGATTCCTTCACTTCCCGTAAATATTCTTCCGCTCACGATATTAAGTCCCCTGGAAGACAAAAAACCAACGATTCCGGAAAAAAGACCGGGGTAGTCCCTGGCGCATAATACCAGCTCGGCCACCCCCCCGACGCGATGGTCGATACGCATAGCAAAACCGGCCTCCTTCATTCTTTCAACCAGCATGCAGTCATCCAGAACTTTCTCCCTGGTTGTTGAAAGGATATATCTTTCGGGCATCTCATTGATGAAATCGACAGTCTCCTCTGTCATGCTTTTCCGGGATGATTTCAGCAGCTTGCTGATATATTCCGATCTATGACCTTTTACCGACAGAAGGTACTCCCGTGTACGGTCATATAAATCCCGGAGCAGATACTCCTTCCATGATGTAAGGAACCGCGGGCTGACCGCTGACATATCAGCGTATGTAATAAGATATATCGACTTAAGGTTCTCCATGTCTCCGACCGATTCGGCAAACCCGGCTATCACTTCAATATCACTCGTCTCCCTATGCAGCGCCATCTTCGCCATAAGAATATGATTTTTCACAAGGAATTCGATCCTCATTCTCTTTTTGCTGTCAATGTTAAACCTTTCCATAATACCCTTGAGCCTCTTATATCCTTCTTCTTCATGACGCCTGCCGATCGCCTTGCCGATATCATGAAACAATAATGCCAGGAAGAGCGTATCAAAATGTTCGATCTCTTCCGTTATCTCCCGCAGGTATTCCAGTTTCCCGTATTTAGTCGTTCTCAGGTTCTCCAGGCTCCTGATCGCAATGAGTGTATGCTCGTCAACAGTATGCATATGATAAGGTTCATATACAACGAGCGACCTGAGTGCGCCGAATTCGGGTACAAACCTTGCCAGGACGCCTGTCTCATGCATCTCCCTGAGAGTTTCATAAACGCGCGTTTCTTTAAATATGTCGAGAAAATAATTGATCGCAACAGGGGAATTCCTTGTTTTTTTATTTATTTTCAAAAGGTTGGCCCTTATGTTCTCTCTCGTGATATCGCTGAATTTTCTGCCTGTCTTCGAATAAAGATAAAAACATTCCATAATCTTATGCGGTTTTTCACTAAAGAGATTATCTTTTTTAACTATTAATCTCCCGCCTGATACGGCAAACTCATCGTTTATCTTCCTGTAATTCATATCCCTGCGGATAATTATATAAGGCCTGCTGCACGCAACCACTATGTTATGAGTTATATCTTTTATGGTCCTGCTTTTCAGGTAGTAGTAACGCATAAATCTCTCCGCGGCCCTGAATTTCCTTGAATCCCTGAACCCGATACATGCCGCCACATGTTCATGGTATTCAAAGGAAAGGAGATCGTTCTTCCTTCCGGCGTCAAAGTGGAGACAGAATCTGGCTTTAAGCAGAAAATCATACGCTCCAATCAGTCTTTTGTAATCATAAGGGCTTATTATGGTGGAAAAATCAGATATTTCCCTGATTTTAAGCACCACTTTTGAAAGCCAGAACGCGGTATGGATGTCCCTCAGTCCGCCCACACCCTCTTTAATCTCCGGTTCAAGCATATAAACGGAATTGCCGGTTTTCAGGTGCCGGCTTTCCATGGCCTTAAGTTTTTCCATCACAAAGTTTTTTTTCCGTTTAAAGACTATTTCCGGATAGACGGTATTTCTGAAAATGTCGTACATCCGCCTGTCTCCGGCAACATATCTCGCTTCGAGAAGAGATGTTCTTGTGTTTATGTCCTTTAAAGACTCTTCGATGCATTCATCCGGTGTCCTGAATGAATGGCTGATTATAAGCCCCGTGTCCCAGAGCTTATGCAGCAGCGTCTCGGCGGTTTCAGTATTTAGCCTGTCAGGAGCGAAAAGCATAATGTCGATATCAGAGTATGGGGCGAGTTCCGCCCTGCCGTATCCACCAGTGGCGATAAACACGATATTCGCCTCTTTATCGACTGAATTAAAGATATCTAACAGCAGAGCATCCATGGCCCGCGTATATTTCTCAACAAGAAACATACCGCCGTACCCCTGTGATAACAAATCCTTCAGCTTATTTGATATTTCACTATTCATGTCCGGGCTTTTTAACTCTAATTATAATGCCAGGTACTACATGAATATAATATGCGATTCATAAGAAAAATTGGGTCTTTGCGGACTCAAATGACAACAGGGAAAGAGAAGGGATTTCCGGGTTGACCTTTATCTATACTTAATGATACGCTTTTTATATATACCAAAAGAGGAGGTCGCTATGTTTCATTCAGATAACGATAACGCTGGGGCTGTATTAATATCTTTCTTTTTAGGAGCGATCACCGGAGCCGGGCTGGCATTAATTCTGGCTCCGCAGTCAGGGAAAAAAACCAGAAAACAGATGGCGGACATGGCGGAAGATGCCAGGGACGCAGC
>VAPF01060939.1_pt1 | contig 17267 bp, 14 predicted proteins | sample 3393931 | NCBI WGS metagenome assembly VAPF01 (sample SAMN08290437, study PRJNA428436) | hydrothermal vent metagenome | isolation source: Deep-sea hydrothermal vent chimney | place: Atlantic Ocean: South-mid Altantic Ridge | depth 2773 m m | reverse complement strand
CCGGCGATGAACATCTCTTCGATGCTGACATTGGCGACGATGCTGTAGATGATGATGGCGAGGCTGGGCGGAAACAGCAGGCCGAGCGAGCCGGAGGTGGTGAGCAGGCCCAGGTTGAAGTTTTGCGGATAACCTTCGTTTTTTAGTATGGGGTAGAGCAGGCCGCCGAGGGCAAGAATGGTGACCCCGGAAGCGCCCGAAAACATGGTGAAAAATGCGCAGCTGATCAGCGTGACCACGGCGATGCCGCCCGGTAAAAACCCAAAGTTGGCACGGTAAAAAGCCACCAGCCTTTTTGGTGCGCCGCCGTTCGCCATGATGACGCCAGCGAGGATGAACAACGGCAGCGCGATCATGTTGGGTGAGCTGGCCAGCCGGTTCATCTCGATAATAAGGATGTCGGGGCTGATGTCTTCGGCATAACTGGCGAGCAGTGCGCCGGAGGCCAATACGGTAAACAGCGGCGCACCGATGAGTGCGATGATGATCAGTAAGATGCTGATAAGTGCCATCATCAGTGCTTGCTCTTTTGATTGTCGACCAGCTCATTGAGCAGGAAGTGGCATGCCATCAGAGCAAAACATAGCGGGTAGGTTAGTGTGAACGGCAAGGTCCAGCGTTCATTGACCGGCGCGTACTGCCATTCGTCCAGCACAAAGATTACCGAGTAATAACACAGCAGAAAACATATGCCACTGGCAAACAGTGCCAGCGGTAATTTCAGTCGGGCTTTTAGTGTCGATGACAGTAATACATTTAACGCATCGGTTTTGATGTGTGCTTGTTTTGACGTTGCCAGTACAGCGCCCATCAAGCCACACAGAACCAGCAGATTACGATTGATGATGTCTATTTCAGGGTAACCAAAATCAAAAAAGTTGCGCAGCAGAATCTGAAAGATAGACAGGGACAGTAGCGTCAGTACACTGCCGGCAGCGAGCCAGGTTTCTATAGTCTGTAACGAATGATTGATTTTGTTGAGCAATGCGGAACCTGTGGTTGCGGCCGGGAAATTATTAAACATCTGTAGGCCTGCAACGCTATCGCTTATGCCGGCCTACAAAAAAGACATAACCTTTCCTGTGTTCATTTTTTTGTCTTGCTGTGCTGTCGCCGATATTCGTCGAGACTGGCGCGGGTCTTGTCAAAAAATGCCTGCGGGATGTAGTTTGTTTTTATCAGGTGGGCTGCAGCCTTGTCGCGAATGGCGATAAATTCATCCATGTCGACCGTGTCCCAGTCCCAGTAAAATTCGATGCCGTTGTCGATCAGCAACTGTTTGCTGCGAATGTTTTCTTTGCGTGTTTGCAGACGAATTTTATCGCTGGCTTTGATGCCGCTCTGTTTAAGCAGCTGCTGCAAATCTTTCGGCAGCTTGTTATAAAACTTGTTGCTGACCACGATGGCACCGATGGCATTGGTCACCGAAATATGCGAAGCGTATTTTACTTTGGCGTACCACTGTAGCGCGATAGCGCCGAAGGTGGACATGTAAACCGTGTCGATGCTGCCGTGTTTGGCGGACAGTTGCGGGTAGACATCGATGATGGACAGCGGTACCGGTTTGATGTCGGCGGCGGCGAACAGCGCTTCACCTAGCGGGTCACCCTGCCACAACCAGATGCGGCTTTTTCGCATGTCTTCGATGGAGGCGATTTTGTGTTTTGAGAAAAAATGGATGGCACCAACTTCTGGCCAGCCCAGTAACTTAAAACCTTTTTCACGAAAACCGGCATCGATTTCCGGCATTAATTTATTTCGCACGTAATCTGATTCGTCGGTGTTTTTGAACAGGAAAGGCAGTTCCAGAATGCGCGCTGGTGAATAGATGCGGCCGATGCCATAACCGCTGAACAGGCCACCGTGCAGCTGGCCCTTGCGAATCTTACGCAACACATCCGGCTCGTCGCCCATGATGCCGCCAGGATAAACTTTAAACTTGAGCCGGCCATGGCTTTTTTTCTCGATGTCTTTCACCCAGTCGTCCAGCGTTTTTGTCCACGAGGTGCCGGTGGGCAACAGGGTGGCGAACTTCAAGGTATAAACTTTTTCTGCGAAAACATTTTGCGCGCAGAAAAGTAAAACAGTTGTTATGGCCCAAATTAATAACTGGGGGAAAAACTGTTTTTTTATGCGGGAGTTACTACGTGTTAAAACCATTGTTCTTCCTTGCTGAGTAATAACCGGGCTTTGCGTTTTGCGATCTGGTTGAGCAGGGTCAGCTCGGGATATAAGTCTTCCGGTGCGTCGACGATTTTTGTCAGGCGCTGGTGAAAGTCATGTCGGTCGTACATCTGGCGAGATAAATATTGTGCCTGTAACAGATCAACGATCAGCAGCTTGTTGTGGTTGATCTCGCGGGCGCGGTTGAAATGCTTTTTCGCTTTGGCAAAATCACCGCCAAACATTGGTGGTCGTGCGCCATAATAAACGCCGAAGTACATGTGCGCGCTACCGTAATAAAACGTGTCGTCCAGTTCCAGCACACGTTGCATCATAGCGGTGGGTTTGGCTAGCTGGATCAGGCTGGCGGCGTCGTCACGGTTGAGGTCAATCCACTTTGCCCAGTTGCTGGCGGTCCAGAACAGGGCGGCAACATCATTTTTGTCGAGATTTTGTAGCTGCTGTTCGAAGCTTTCGATGTTCTGTTTTTTGACATCTTTCAGGCCGAGTAAATCGAGTGCGATAAGGCCGTGTTTCAGGCCGCGCTGGTAAAATCTGTCTGCGCGTTTGACATCATTGTCTTCGTTGAAACCATAAGACAGGCCGTAATAGGCCTGCGCTGCGTAAACATGCAGCTGCACATTTTCCGGGTCAAGCCGGATCATGCCGTTGAGCATGCTGATGTTGGCGGGCATGGCATCTTCTGCCAGTTGTAGATCAGGCTCTTCATTCATCGCCTCAATGCCGCCCTCGATCATCGGCATCGACATGTTGACCATCATTTTGTTCATCGAGCAGGCGGACAGGAACAGCAGCAGGAAGCTGAGGCTGATAAGTTTTAATGGCAGGCGTGATTGCATGGTTGATGTTTTAAATCATTCTGTTATTAATTGCCAGTAAAAAGAGGTCTGTACCAAAAAGTGTTTTTAATGGAAAAACAGATAACCGGCAAAGATGGCCATGCTGATGCCGGCAAGGTCGGCGAGCAATGCGCAGGCTAATGCATGACGAACTTTTTTGATGCCGACGCTGCCGAAATAAACCGCCAGCACATAAAAGGTGGTCTCGGTGCTGCCCTGCATGATGGCGGCAACGGTAGCGGGGAAAGAATCGACACCGTAGGTGTTCATGGTTTCCAGCATCATGGCGCGTGCGCCGCTGCCGCTTAATGGTTTCATAAACGCGGTGGGTAAGGCCTGGATGAAATCGGTGTTGAAACCCAGCCAGGTGAAAAGCATGCTGAACAGTGACAGTAGTTCATCGAGCACGCCGCTGCTGCGCAACAGGCCGATGGCGACCAGCATGGCAAGTAAATAGGGAATCAAGTGAATAGCAATATCAAAACCCTGTTTTGCGCCTTCGATGAAAGCATCGTACACATCGACTTTTTTGAACCAGCCCGCGCTCAGAAAAAGCATGATGATGCTGAACAGAATAAAGTTACCCAGCAGGCTGGAGGTTTCGGCCATCTGTTCGGTGGGTAGTGAGACCAGAAAACTTGCCAGCGCGGCGAGCAGGATGGCAAAGCCGGCAAAATACAGCGCGATGGTTTTGTCGAGCAGGTTTATCTTCTGCATATAGGCCACCGACAGCAGGCCGGTCAATGTCGATGCGCTGGTCGCCATTAGTATCGGTAGAAACACTGCGGTCGGGTCAGTTGAACCCTGTTGTGCACGATACATAAATATGGTCACCGGTAATAATGTGACTGCAGAGGTATTGAGCACCAGAAATAAAATTTGTGCATTGCTGGCGGTGTCTTTTTCCGGGTTCAGCGTTTGCAAATCCTGCATGGCTTTTAAACCCATCGGCGTGGCGGCGTTATCCAGGCCGAGGATGTTGGCCGCGATGTTCATGGTAATGCTGCCGTGTGACGGATGATTCTTCGGCACGTCCGGCATCAGTTTTAAAAACAGCGGTTCGAGAAAACGTGACAGCCATTGCACCATGCCGGCACGTTCAGCAATTTTGAAAAACCCTAACCATAGCGCCAGCACACCGATCAGACCGATGGCGATTTCCACGCTCAGTCCGGCCATGTTGAAAGTCGACTGGATCAGCGCGGAAAAAATTTCGGGGTGGCCATTGATCAGCCATTGATAACAGGCGCTTAAAAAAGAGACCGCAAAAAAAGCAAACCAGAGGTGTGTAAGCATGGTCTTATCTTGACATAAAGCGGTGTTTTTTTATATTGCCTTGCTGACGCAGTTAAAAACGCAGGGCGAGCATTGTACGCCGTTGCGGTGTGTGGTTTGGTTGTTCGTCGGGCAGTGCCCGACCTACATAATCGTGTTTTTATTTTTTATCAATATGATTGATGATGTAGATGATGGTGGCGGCATCCTGTCTCACCAGAAAATGCGAGGTCGGTGTGGTGAAGGTTGACGAGCGGCCTTGCAGTGCGGGCACGTTGTTCATGTTCTGGCTGAAGCCGGGCACGTAATAATCGCCGGTGGCACCGTTGTTGTTGAGGCGAATGATCGAGGCGTAGGCGATGTCGGGATGTGGCTGGCTGTTGAGCCAGTACAGCATGTTGCCCGGTTCGGGCTGTCGCAGGTCGATCATCAAACCGCGTGAATGTTTCAGTGCGTCGTAATCGCTGCCACCGACAAAACTTTTCACCATGTTAAACGGGCCATGGTTGGCGGTGATATTCAGCGCCTGATCGGCTCGACCGGTGCCGATGTGTGGTGTGGCGATGGTGATCAAGGCTTTGATGTTTTTCAGCTGATGGCGGATCAGCGCCATGCGTGCCACCACGCCACCGGCTGAGTGCCCGACCAGAATAATTTTTTCATTCGGGTGTTTCTGCTGGATGATATCGATGATGTTTTTCAAAACATCGGCCTGCACCATCACCGGTGCCTGTGATGGCAGGGTGGCGACGTAGACCAGATTTTTTGCGCCTTTGTGTTCGGTGACATATAACTCCGGCCCCTGCGGACTACCACGAAACATGCCAGCGCGTGCCCAGCCATTTTTGTTTAGCTCATCGTTGATGCCGGATTTTTCCCAGGAGTTGGCATCGCCCAGATAGCCGTGGATCAGCAGCATGACATCGGCGTGTACCGGTGCGCTTAAAAACAGCAAGAAGGTGATAAGTAGTTGAATTTGTTTCATGGTGCGAATCACTACGTCGATGAGATTGTTTTAACGTTAGAATACCGCCATCGCAGGTATATTAAAATGATTTATATCATATTGTAGATTCAGGATTGAGCGTGGATAAAATTAAATTGATTAAAGCGCATCAGCAGGCGTTGAGTGCCTGCCGTTTGTGCCCGCAGATGATTCCGCCGGTGGTGATGGGGCAGCCGGTGGCTTCCGAAATTTTACTGGTGGGGCAGGCACCTGGCGACAAAGAAGGTGGTCTGGGGCGGCCGTTTGCCTGGACGGCGGGCAAGACCATGTTCAAATGGTTCGAGTCGGTTGGCGTGGCCGAAGATGATTTTCGACGGCAGGTTTATATGTCTGCGGTGTGTCGCTGTTTTCCCGGAAAAAATCCCAAAGGCGGCGACCGGGTGCCAGATAAAAAAGAAATTGAAGTTTGCTCGCAGTGGTTGAACAAAGAGATCGAATTGCTACAGCCGAAGTTGATTATTCCTGTTGGTAAGCTGGCGATAGCACAGTATCTGACGGTGAATAAACTGGTGGACGTGATTGGTAAAAAGTTTGAGCTGTGTATGAGCGGCGTTGATGTGGAGATGATTCCGCTACCGCATCCATCAGGGGCCTCGACCTGGCACCGCATGTCGCCGGGGAAAGAATTGCTGGCGCAGGCGCTGGATTTACTGGTGCAGCATGAAAGTTGGAAAAAGCTTAAATGATTTTTTACCGCAGAGAGCGCAGAGAACGCAGAGTTTTTTATTGTCAGGAGCGCCTTCGGCGTTCCTGACAATTATTAATTCTCCTCTGCGTTCTCTGCGGTAAAAAGGCTTCTCAGCTTTTAATGATGCCAGTGCGTACCCTTGTTCGAATCGCTTCGGCTGCCGGGTGTGGCGAAAGGTTCCTGGATTAGCAGTTGTGAGATTACGTCGGGTGGCAGGGGTTTGCCAAACAAAAAGCCCTGTGCTTCGCTGCATTCAATCTCACGTAAGTATTCCAGCTGTGCCTGTGATTCAACCCCTTCTGCTACAACATTGAGGTTCAGGCCTTTTGCCATGGCGACGATGGTGTTGATGATGGTGTTATCACCCTTGTTGATGCGGCTTTCCTTGAGGAAAGTGCGATCAATTTTGAGGGTTTGAATAGGTAGTTTGTGCAGGTAGCTCAGTGATGAATAACCGGTGCCGAAATCATCGATGGCGATGGTGATATCGTGGCTGCTTAATTCTTTTAGTTTGCGGATGATGCTGTCCATGTCGCTCATGATGGCGTGTTCGGTTATTTCCAGTTCGATGCAATGGCCGGGCACATTGTGATCTCGTAATATATCAACGATGTTTTTAACGATGTCGCCTTCGATTAGCTGACGCGCAGATATATTGATCGACATGCGTATTTCGGGCAGGCCGGCAGCACGCCACTGGCTGAGTTCTTTACAGGCGCTTTTTAATACCCAGTAGCCGATATCAATGATCAGGCCGCTTTCTTCAGCGAACGGGATGAACTCCGATGGTGATATGGCACCGTGTTCCGGGTGTTTCCAGCGCAACAACGCTTCGACGCCGACGATCTCGCCAGTGCGTAAATTCACTTGCGGCTGGTATACCAGGTTGAATTCGTTATTGTCCAGCGCTTTGTGGATGCCGGTGTCCATCGAAAGTCTTTCGATGTAGGGCACGTTCATTTCGTTGGAATAGAACTGGTAACCGTTTTTGCCCTGGCCTTTGACGTGGTACATGGCGACATCGGCATGTTTGATCAGGCTGTCCATGTCGGTGCCGTCCTGTGGATACAGAGCGATGCCGATGCTGGCGCTGACATAAAGTTCGTGACCATCGACATTAAACGGTTGTTTTAAAGTGTTGGTGATTTTGTCCGCCAGTTTGCTGGCATCTTCGTGGCCGTCGTGCAGTTTCGGTAACATCAGGGTGAATTCGTCACCGCCAAAACGCGCCAGCGTGTCAGCGGCGCGGATACATTCTTTCAGTCGCATGCTGACCTGTTGCAATAATTCATCGCCGATCATGTGGCCGAGGCTGTCGTTGATATTTTTGAAACGGTCAAGGTCGAGGAACATCACCGCCAGTTTTTCATCGTCGCGTTTTGCCTGGCTGATAGCCAGACTTAAACGGTCGCGTAATAGTGCACGGTTGGGTAATTTGGTGAGCAGATCGTGGTAAGCCTGAAAGTTAATAGTTTCTTCTGCAATTTTGCGCTCGGTGACATCACGTGCCACGCCGTAGGTGCCGGTATAACTATTTTTTGCTTCGTCTTCAACGGTGTACATACCCATGGCGCTGAGCTCGATGGGCAGGGTGCGGTTATTAAAGTGGCGCGACTTGCCGTCGTCTTTGCACTTTAAGCGCAGCTCGATATTTTTTGCAGCGCGGGTACCAATGCGGCGTTCGTTGAAAACATATTTTGCCTGTTCCATGTCATCGTGGTGCACCAGGAAGGAATAATGTTTGCCGACGATCTCTTCTTTACTGAAACCGAGCAGACTTTCGATGCGCTCGTTGATAAAGGTGAAGTGGCCGTCACGATCCAGGATGTAGATGATATCGGGCGAAGTGTTTACGATGTAGCGATGCAGGCGCTCGGATTCAGACAACTGCTGCTGCATGAAACTGTTCTGTTTTTGCAGGCGTTTTTCTTTTAATGCGTTATTGATGGTGATGATTAATTCATCGGTCGCATACGGCTTGCGCAAGAAATCATAGGCACCCTGAGAGCAGGCATTTTTTGCTGCTTCAAACGAGGTTTCACCGCTGACAATGATGACCGAGGTATCAATGTGATTGGCATTGATATGATCCATGACATCGTGCCCGTTGACATAAGGCATGTGTAAATCCAGCAATACCAGGTCGTAATCGTTCTGGTCGAGCTGGCAGATTGCTTCCTGACCGCCGATAGCGATATTTGGATTGAAGCCTCTGATGGCAAGTAAATCTTTTAAACTTTTGAGTACTACGGGGTCGTCGTCTACGACGAGAATCTTCTGCTCATTAATGCTCATTTTTTCACTCTGCTGTGTAAGAGTGTCCGACCCTTACTTTATAATTATAATTAGCACGTTCCAGAGTGTGCGTTTTTGTATCATTTATCCTGATTTTTCAATCATTTAGGTAGCAGAATGTGAAAACTGGTGCCCTTATCGCTACTTCTGCAACTGATTGATCCATGTAATTCACTTACCAGGTTCTTGACGATGGTCAGTCCCAGTCCAGCATGGTCGTCGCCTTTGGTGGAATCCACTGGTGAAAACAGCTGTGGCAGGATGTCCATATCAATGCCTGGTCCATCGTCAGCGACAGACAGCTCAATGTGCTGTTTACCGTCAACGTTGACATAATCCTGAGTGTAGACCATAAGTTGGCCATTTGCAGGAAGTGCCTCAACCGCATTTTTTATCAGGTTAGTGTAGATCTGTTTGAGGGCATTGGTATTGCTTTGCAGGGTGTCGATTCGTTCGTCCAGATCGAGTGAAATCTGGATGTTTTTACTGGCGAAGAGGGAGGTTTGGAAGACGTGAGTGAGGTCGGCGATGATGGCGTTGATGTCTATCGGCGAGGTGGCCTCGGTCGAGCTTTCCTGCTCAGTCAGGCGGTTTAAAATCAGGCTGATGCGCTCGATCTCGGATTTGATGGTCTGCACATCCTCCTGCGCGGGTTTGTCGTTTTCCAGCTTGTAACCGAGGATGCCGAGATAGTTGTTCATAATGCTCAGCGGATTGCGCACTTCGTGCAGCACTTCGCGGATTTTCTGTTCCAGCTGATTTGGCTGCTCATCGTCGCTGAGTGATGCTTTGCTCAGCGAGTTGCTAACGCTGATGGTATGTGTGATTTCGTTGACGAAACGCATTAGCAACGGCAGCTGCTTCCACAGAGTTTCATGCTGGATTTTATCGACGCCGAGTACCAGCGTGCCGATGGCGGCATCGTTCATGGTCATCGGCAGGCAGATGATGCCGGCCTGCTCGGTAAAGCCGATAAGTTGCCGGTCGACGATCGACAGTTTGCGGGATTCGGCTACGTCGAGGTCAAACGAATGGCTGGCATGTTTGTTTAATAAGGCGTCGGTGACCAGGCTGCGCCCGGTCATTAGCGGGATTGAGATATCGGCGAGTTGTCGTGGCTGGTTGCCGGCAGCAACAGCATTGACCCGGTCGTTTGTAGCATCGTATAAAAACAGGATGCACTGATTGATACCGAACAGGATGCTGATATGTTGCGAGATGATTGGCAGCAGGCCGTTCTCTTCGCCGCTCAGGTTGCCACTGTGTGACAGGTGCTGGTGGATGCCATCGAGTAAGGCAATGTTTCGCACTTGCTCGGCCAGTTGTACCTGCTTGAATTCATCACTGGCACTTTGCTGTTTGGCTGTCTCACCGTCCATGCCATCAACGGCGAGAGCGATTTCCAGCGTTTGCATGATGTTTTGCAGCTGCGCCTGTGATTTCTCCAGCATTTCCAGTAATAGTGTTTTATCCAGGCCGAGCAGTGTTTCGGCGGCATCAAAAACCGGCTGGTCTTCTGCTTTGAAATAGCTGCTGGTTAGCATGTTGGCCACGTGGATGATTTTTACCAGCGGGTGAGCATCCTGTATGTGCTCGGCATTTTCGTGATGGTATAACACCGCGTCGTAAACAAAGCTGTTAGCACCGTGTTTTTTTAGTAGCTCTGCGCCGACCTGCTGGTGCGTGCATTCAAACTCATCCAGCTCCAGCGTATGAAAAATTTCATCTTCGCTCAACTGGGCAAAGGCGCTGGTGTACTTTTCGGGGTAGGCGGCTTCCAGCACCAGTTGGCCGATATCGTGCAGCAGACCGGTGGTGTATGCCTCGTCGATATCGCTGTAATGACATAATTTCGCAATCGACTGCGATACGGTGGCGCAATACAGCGAGTGGTGCCAGTGCTGCTTCAGAAAATCGGTGCGCTCCAGGCTGGTGCGCGAAAAAAACTGCTGCACGGTGGCGGTGACTGCGATGCTCTTGATGGTGTTGATGCCGAGATGTTGCAGAGAATTTTCGATGGCTAGCGTGGTATCTGCCGGTTGAGAGGGGGTTGCGCTACATTGTTGGCGGTGGCAGGCGGAATAGACGCGCACGTATAAGGCCGGGTCCTGTCGCAGAATGTTTGCCAGGTCGTCGAACGACAGACTTTCATCGTGGCAAATATCGAGCAGCTGTAACAAAACATGCGGCAAGCTGGGTAGCTTGTCCACATCTGCTTTTTGCAGAATTTGTTTTGCCTTTTGATTCATCTATATTTTTCACTGCTAACAACATTTTGCGTCGCAGGCCAGAGGTTGTAAGGAGCGTTTTTCGAGACCGCTTGAGTCCGGCTGTGGTCATCGAGTTTGTAACGCAGATACGATAAACCAGTGATTATGCAATAATCATGCAAAATATAAATTATATTTTAGATTCAAAGGCTTAGCTAACGTACTGTTTTTAAGGTATCTCGAAGTGTAAAGAATGTCTACACTCAAAACAGCGTTAATCCGGCTGAATCATATCGGTTTCAAAGCGCAATAGATAGCAAAAATTGCCGCTTGTTTTTAGTCGCGGCAAGCTGGTTTTATATTCGCTTAAAAGCTTGATTTATATTGTAATTAGCAGTCTAATGGAGGCGCACGTGGGTATTTTGAGTTGTTATGACGTGCTCTATCTGGGCGTATAAAAATAGAAAATAATAAAAACTTTGAAACTTTACAAGCACAATAACACCATTCTGAACGCGGAAGACAAATTCAGTCAGAGCCGGGAACAGATGTCTTCGCCTGCCGCTCTGGCAAAACTTGATCTGACCCAGCTGGGCGAGCTTGCCGCTCAACTGCTCAATGACAAAAATCTTGAAGTCAGCAAAGTGCGACCTTTTTTCTGGTCGCTGGTCGAAACTTATGTTGACCGCTTTGATCTTTACCCGTTTGATGTCAACAAAGCCCTGTTTAGTTATCTGGAGCTGAACGATTATCCGGAAGAGACCGTGTTACAGCTGATCAAACAGCTGGAGTCGCAGTTTCACAAAACGCATGGTCGGCCGTTGCATAAATCGACGCAGCTGCTTTGTCAGCAAGGTGCGCTGGATGATGAGATAAAGGAATTACGCGATAGCCTCAAGTATGCGGCGATGGTCGCAGAGAGTGAAGACTAGGTACCGTGCTGCTGCGCTATGGCAATTTGTAACAGCTTCCTGCTGTTGCAAAAAATAAAAAACAACTTGTTAATTAACGTGTTATGATTGTTCAATAATCATGAACAAGTATATATTTGTTCTGTCGTCCGTAAAATACAGGTGATTGATGGAAAAGAAACAGATATTGCAGCAGACGTTAAAACGATTAAATGCTTTGCTGCAGGAAGAGAAGCTTCTTCCAGTAGATGAGAGTTTTTCTTATGCGTCCGGACAGGTTTCAGGTGATGGCGTAATAACGATCAGTAGCAGCTATCTGCGCCAGGTTTACACGGTGTGGTTGCAACCGTGGGCACCGCAGAAAGATCTTGGTGCGCTGATCTCACAGATTAAGGCGGTGCCTTCGCCGGTGATATTGTTTGCAGATTTTATCAACCCGGTGATGGCTGGAAAACTTCGCCGACGTTCGGTTTCTTTTGTTGATTGTGCTGGCAATATATCGATCAAAAATGAGCACTTTAACCTCTACGTGAAAGGCAAAAAAAACACGCAGCTACGCAGTAAACGTGTTCGCGGACGGGCTTTTAACGCTGCTGGCCTGAAACTGATTTTTGCTATTTTTAATCAGCCGAAATTTCTTCATGCCTCATACCGCGACATCTCAAACAAGGTGAACATTGCGCTCGGCAGTGTCGGCCCGGTGATTGATGACCTGTATGCCTCGGGTTATATCCTGGATGATGGTGAGCGGCGGCTGATCAATAAAAAACGCCTGTATGAGCGCTGGGTGGATGGTTACCTGGAAAAGCTTCGGCCAAAACAGATCCTGGCGTGTTACACCAGTGAGGATGCAGACTGGTGGAAAAAAGCCAACCCGGCTGATTTTCATGGTCTGTGGGGCGGCGAAGTGGTGGTCGCAAAATCAACGCCGTTCATGGCGCCGGAGACTATTAGCCTGTATTTTTCATCAGAAATCAAACAGAAGGAATTTGCGGATTATTACGGCCTGCATGAAGATGTGGAGGGCGAAATATGTGTGTATCGGAATTTCTGGTCACCAAGTTATGCCGGTGATGATAATGTCGATGGTCTGAGCCCGATGATCGTTTATGCGGACATCGTCGACGCAATCAACCCGGGCAGCTGGGATGTGGCCAAGACCTTTTATGGCGAAACTATCGCGCAACTGTTGCAGGACTAGTGGTCGCAAAATGACGGGCATGGTTTTGTGACAGGTAAATTATACGGCCAGCTACAGACAGAGGTGCATGTCTGGTTTTGCCAGCCACCACTGATACAGGATGCGGCAAAATTATCGGCTTGCAAAGCAGTGCTGTCAGACTCGGAAATGGCGCAGTATCATCGCTTTCTTGCTGAAAAAGACCGGCACAGTTATCTTGTCTCGCATGCGCTGTTGCGATATGCGCTATCAAACTATGCGGATGTGCCCGCCGCGCAGTGGCAATTCACCAGTGGTGAACATGGCAAGCCGGAGTTGCTTGCATCGCCAGCGGTGCCAGAGTTTCATTTCAATCTGACCCACACTGCGGGCTTAAGTGCTTGCGTTATTGCATTAAACAGGCGTTGCGGTATCGATGCTGAAAATATTCAACGAAAGAATAAATTGAACGCGGTTGCTCGACGTATGTTTGCCGAAGAAGAGCTGTCACAGTTGGCTGCGGGTGATATCGCATCACAGTTTTATTATTACTGGACGCTCCGAGAAGCTTACGTCAAAGCGCTTGGCAGTGGCCTCGCTGGCTCATCAAAGCAGTTTTATTTTGAGCTTGATGTGAATAAATTGAGTGCGGTTATGCATCACAAAAACAGTTTTGCGGACGATAGCAAAAACTGGCGTTTCAGCCTGTATGAGCCAACGTTGCAGCATGTACTGGCTGTTGGTGTTGAATCAACGGATGACGTGCAGGTGATGATGAAGCAGTGGCGGCCCTGAGCGAAAAGTCGAATATAGGGTTATTTACTGGGCTTGTCAGAAATGTGTTTTATACTTGACTGGATGAATGCAGGTATTAGAGAAAATTGTGAATATTTTAATCGCTGATGATCACGAGCTGATTCGCGAGGGCATTCGACGATCATTGCATGATCTGGACCCGAGCACGGTCACTTTTGAGGCGGAAGATGAACAGCAGGTGCAGAATATTTTGCAGGCGGAGCCTATCGATGTGCTTTTGCTTGACCTTGTTCTTCCCGCTGGCAAGAGTTTTAAACTGTTAGAAAGCGCGGTTATTAATTACCCGGATATGAAGGTCGCCATGCTGACCGCGTCAGAAGATATTAATGACGTGCGAAAATGCATGGACTACGGCGCATCTGCTTTTATCACCAAAACTTCCGGTAAAACTAATTTAATTAATGCGCTGCGCCTGGTTATTGCGGGCGGGGTTTATATCTCTCCTGAGCTGATCAGTAAAATTAACCAGTCGCAAACGGATGCTGCAAAAAATATAGATAATGAAAAGAAGACTGCTTCATTAACCAACCGGCAGCGTGATGTGCTGGCACTGATATGTAAAGGCGCATCAAACAAGGAGATCGCAAAATTACTGAGCCTGTCGGAAAATACAGTAAAAATCCATGTCACCGCAATCCTGAAAGCGTTGGATGTCAGTAATCGTACACAGGCGGTTTTATTCGCAAATAAAACTGGCCTGTTCGATTAGCTGCTTACCACTAAATTCTGCTGCTCAATGATCGTGCTAATCGGTTTTTCTAAATCCCGCGTATGATAATACGACCATTCTGGAATAGCTGGAGCATCGCGCAACTAACCTTGTTTCTGGTGCTCGCGCCGTTGGTCAGTGTGTCTGTGATTTTGACTTATTACCAGATCAACGGGCGTCTGCAGGAGATGGCAAACACCCTGATAATGGAAGGCGGCATGATTGCTGATCATATATCGCATGATAGCGGCAGTCACCTGCTGGTCGGTGAGCAGAAAGCATTACAGGTTTTGATCGATGAGGTGGTTAAGCGACCCGATGTTGCGTCTGCTGAAATTTTTGATCAGAAAAACCGGGTTGTGGTATCAGCGAACATGTCAGCTGGCGCTAATGAAATGGCTGATGTGCTGGAGATCATAAGGCCCATTACCTACAAAAATAATGCCACTGATAAACAGGACGGTGTCGAAATGCCGGACATCGCTGTTGGCTGGGTGCGGCTCAATATGTCGGTTAAGGCTATTGAGCAGAAGAAGCGCAGTATTCTTTATAGCAGTTTAACCATTCTGCTTATCGGTTTTATTATCAGCGGCATGGTCGCCTACCTGGTGTCAAAAAGTTTGTTTACGCCACTTAAAAAACTGCATGTCGCGGTGGAAAGAATCAGTGCCGGAAGTTTTAACACAAAATTATCCATGGGGCAGAGTGGCGAATTTGGTGAGATAGAAAATGGCATTAATAAGATGGCGAGTGAATTACAGCTATCAAAAAAGCAGCAAAAAGAAAAAATCGACGAAGCGACAGAGGTTTTAATGGAGCTGGTGTTACAGCTGGAGCAGAAAAATGTGTTGCTTGATGAAGCCCGCAAAGAGGCGGAGGAAATTGGTAATTCAAAAGTAGAGTTTCTGGCGAATATGAGCCACGAGATTCGAACACCATTAAATGCGGTTATTGGTGCTTCGGATCTATTGATGAAAATCGTGCGTGATAATGAGGCAGAAAAATACATGTCAACACTGTCGGTAGCGTCGAGGCAGTTGAACAGCGTGGTCGATGATATTCTCGATTTTTCCAGGATGGAAGCGAACAAGCTGGAACTTGAACATGTAACCTTTAATATCATGGAAGTGTTAGAGAGTGTTATATCACTGCATTCACCGTTAGCAAATGAAAAAAATCTTGAGCTGGCGTTGCAGGTTGAGTCGGGTATGCCGGAGGCTATCTTTGGCGATCCTATGCGTATCTCACAGGTGGTCAGCAACCTGGTTTCAAACGCTATCAAATTTACCGAAAAAGGTCGGGTAATCGTCAGTGCCAGCTCAGTGGTAATCAATAACATTAATCTGCGGTTGCAGATAAAAGTTAAAGATACCGGCGCAGGATTAACCGCCAGTGCGCAGGAAAAGCTGTTTGATGCTTTTTCTCAGGCAGATACGGCAGTCGCCAGAAAATATGGTGGCTCCGGTCTGGGTCTGGCAATTGTGCGAAAGCTGGTTGAGCAGATGCAGGGTTTTATTAATGTTAACAGTAGCGTTGGCGAAGGCACGGAATTTATCGTGCACCTGGATCTAAAACTGGATACGCGCAAACAGGAGGATGTCGAAAAAAATCTAAGTGATCTGTCCGTGCTGCTGTATGAAAGAAATACGGTGACAGAAGAAACGGTTAGACAATTATTGCTGGACTGGGGTGTTGATGTCGGTTGTTGCAAGACCGATGACGATTTTATCGGTCACTTGATGAAATATAAAACCACGGGCAAGAGTTGCGACTGCATCATTCTGGGCATGGACAATGACGCGCTGTCGGTGGGTAGTGTTGACGGGGCAGTCAAAAAAATAAGGCACCTCAGCCTGTTGCCGGTTGTGCTGATGCTGAATTCCAGTGAATACGCGTTGCCATCACATATTATCGATGAACATGTCTGTTATCTCGGCAAGCCGCTTAACCGGCAACGGCTGTACTCGAAACTTAGTAGCATTAAGCAGCTTGAAGCGGGTAATGCGGTTGTGTGTGATACGGCCTCTGCCTTCAGGGATTTAAAGATACTGGTGGCAGAAGATAATATGTTTAACCGAGAGTTATTAACGGACATGCTAGTCGCATTTGGTGCGCAGGTGCAGGCGGTTGATGACGGCCAGTACGCGGTTGAGGCAGCTTTAAATGGAGACTACGATATCATCTTTCTTGATCTGCATATGCCGCGTAAGGATGGCATAACTGCGGCAAATGAGATTAAACAGGCAGCACTGAAAAAAACACCACTGCTGGTAGCTGCCACGGCCGATGTGTTTATAAAAGAACAGGGTAGTGACGTAGATGTTTTCGACAGTTTTGTGTTCAAGCCAATCCGTGAAGAAGTATTACTGGAAAAAGTTGCGACCCTGTTGAATTTTCAGGGTGAGTATAAAAATGATGTCGTGGTTGAGCAGGATGTTGATCATGCTTTTTCGGAAAAGCTTGATCGTGAAGTTCGTAAGCTGGTATTGCATATCGTCGAAGGCTCTAACAATGACGATTACGCTGAAATAATAAATTATGCCCACCAGTTGCGAGGTGTTTGTGGTTTTTATGAATTAACGGAAATGTCAGTGGTGGCGGCAGGTCTGGAAAAATCGGCAAAAGATAGAAAAAGAGAAGATATTATCCTGCTGATAAAAGTGTTATTGAAAAAACTGAATATAAGCCCGGATTATAAAAATATTCATTAGTGTTATCAACGGTTTATTTTCTGCGGATTCAGTATACAATGAATGTGCTTACAACTAAGGGAAGGTGTCTAATGAGCGATCAAAAAATTGATATTCGTGTTACCGAAACGGATCAGGTCATGCCTGTAACCGTTTTCAGTAAACGACCGGACAGAATAGAAGTGGTGCTGGGTGAGGGAACGCATAGTGTGAAATGTGAGCTAACTATAAACGCAAATGCGAAAGCTTATGTGGGTTCTGCCATGGGCCGTGAAATTGTGTATGAGCGCAGTCGTGAAGAAGTTGAAGCGGATATCGCACTGGAAAATCATGATTATCGTGATTCAAGGCGACGATAGATGGATTTTGTCTGGCGTTTGCATAAAGGGCACCTCTATTAATTGCTTGTGCCCTCTGGCTTTGCGACCAGTTCAGAATCAAGGCGTGCTTTTGAAGCCATGCCCGTAGTTATAAGCATGGGCCTG
>VAPF01000272.1_pt1 | contig 17290 bp, 17 predicted proteins | sample 3393931 | NCBI WGS metagenome assembly VAPF01 (sample SAMN08290437, study PRJNA428436) | hydrothermal vent metagenome | isolation source: Deep-sea hydrothermal vent chimney | place: Atlantic Ocean: South-mid Altantic Ridge | depth 2773 m m | reverse complement strand
GACTGGTACGGGTCAGGGAGGGCAACAATGTGGTTCTCTACCGGGAAAAACAGCATAATACAGCTACCCTGGTCGGGAATGCTTTTAATTTTTAATGTGCCATTAGACTGGCGCATAAAGCCATAGATCATGCTTAAGCCCAGTCCGGTACCATCGCGTTTTTTTGTTGTAAAAAAGGGTTCGGTTGCGCGTTTGAGGATATCCGTAGACATGCCGCAGCCGGTATCTGCAATGGTAATACAGACATAGGAATCGACCAGGGTCTGCTCGGCATTCATTACTATAGAGGTGGGAAGCCGCTGGTGTCGTTTAGCATGGATGGTAAGGTTGCCACCTTTGGCCATGGCATCCCTGGCATTAATAACCGCATTTAACAGGCTGCTTTCAAACTGGGCGGTATCAACAAGGATATCAGGTAGTGATTTCTGTATCTTTATACGTAAGGAAATGGTATCTCCTAGCGTTTTTTTAAATAGATGGCTGAAGTTTCGAATGGTCTGCTGTACATTCAGTAGTTCCGGCGCAAGGGATTTTTTACGGGAAAAATTGAGTAGCTGTCTGGTAAGTTTGACGCCATCATGGATAGCGGAGCGGGCATCTTCAATAATTTCCCTGTCATTGTCGTCAATCTGGTAGCGCTGCATGAAGGCTTCGTCAATCAGTTCAAGATTGCCTTTTGCGATGGTCATTAAATTACCGAAGTCATGGGAAATTCCACTGGTTAGTTGACCTACTGCATCCATTTTATGCTGGTGAAGTTCCTGCTCCTGTTTAAGAATTCGCTCGGTAATATCCTGTATTGTTCCATTAACTTCGATCAGATTATCTTTTTTATCGAACCGCCCGAGTCCCTGCTGATGGATCCAGCGTATCTGCCTGTTGGGTAACTGAATACGGTATTCGATACTGGCGGTTTCGCCGGAATAAAAAGCACTGTGTTCAAACTGATTTAGCCGGGTAATGTCATCGGTAACAACACGTTTGTGTAATAATTCCAGTGAAGGCTGGCAACTGCCCTGATCGTAGCCATATATTCTATAGATTTCATCCGACCAGATGAGTTCTCCGGTTCTGATGTTGATAGACCAGTTGCCCAGCTTGCCAATATGCTGTGCCTGTCGAAGCAGAGATTCGCTCTCATGCAGGCGTTGTAACAGCATATGATGAGTAAGAACCGAACTGAGACGTATGCTAATGCGGTAGAAAGTCTCCTGCTGCATGATTGTCCATGGTGTTGCTGTGTCGCAACGTTGTAAAATAATATACCAGGTCTGATCGCCAGGCAGATTAAGCGCTTTAATCAGTATCTGCCGATTGATGCAGTCGTTTTTATCGGTGGTTATCTGTATAGATGATGTATGGCTGATAACAATGGGGTATTCACTGTTACGCGCACGATAAAAAGTATTGTGTGCCAGTTCTTCAACAAAGGCATTAACTTGCCCTGCTAATGAATGGCATTGATTACTGCTGGATTCGCAGATCAGTTGCATCTCATAGGGATGGTTGCTATGTGATTTCAGGATGGCGGCACGATCTGTCAGAAAGATGAGCTGCATCTCACGCAGTGTTTCCTGCAAAATAATATCCAGATTATTACTATTCGTTAGAATAGCTGAAATTCTATCCATGTATTCAAGATGCATCTCGCGTTCCTTAAGATCAATAAAAGCCTGGCGTGCCGATAGTAAGTACTGAATTCGATAAGGAAAGGTAATTGGATTGATAGGTTTGCTAATAAAAGCCGTGGCGCCGAGTTCAAAAGCCTGCTCTATGGATTCCGAGTCACCCAGGCCGGTAACCATAACAATGGCAATATCATATTCATTATATTTTTTGTGTATCTGCGTGCAGACATCGAAACCGCTCATCCCCGGCATTTTTACATCCAGTAATACCATGTCAGGCGGACAGGTGTGGATATCCTCCATGGCGTCGATACCATTATCAAATTCGGCAATATCATAGTTATGACGACTCAGAGCATCTGTCATGAGTAAACGCATAAGCGGATCATCATCAATAACCAGTATTCTGGCCTGAATATCTGAGTTGAAGTTGCTGCCCATTTTATTTCCGCATTTTAGTGATTGGTTGAATAATAATGCGAGTTAGGCCGCTTTACCAGCATTTCCGATGTAGCAGGTCTATAATGATTCTTGATAGTATGACCTTTTCTGCCCCTGTTTGTTTCTATTTTATCAATCAGTTACAGAAATAAATAAATGTAGTAAAAAATGAATATTCAGGTATGGTGTTTTATGAAAAAGGATGAATACCCATTATTACCGGATTTACTGGAAAAAACGGAGTTATATAAAGAAAACCGTACGGGCGCCGGTAATACCGGAGATCCGTCCGTAAGCATGGTTAGCAGGCAAATCCCGTTGCACCGGCGTATCCTGCTAGTCGAGGATAATCTGGTGAATCAGGAGGTAGTGGTAGACATGCTTGAGCAACCCGGCCTGCAGATTGATATTTGTGCGAATGGTCAGGAGGCGGTGAAAGTTTATCGGCAGCACCATTATGATCTGGTGCTGATGGATTGTGAGATGCCGGTGATGGATGGATTTACCGCAACACAGAAAATAAGGGAGTATGAGTTACAGGATCGCTGTCAGGCTGTACCCATTGTTGCCCTGACCGCCCATGCATTAGACGGGATGAGTGACAAATGTTTTGTCAGTGGCATGAATGATTTTCTTTCCAAGCCATTTAATTTGGACAGTATTCGAAACATAGTTGAAAAATGGACGAACCGGAAATCCGATGCTGCCATAGAAAATATCTCCACTACTGATGCAGCGCAACATCAGCCGGCATTTGTAGAAAACGAAGTACAGGCAGATACCATTATTGACATGCAGGTGATACAGCGGCTACGAAAAAGCCAGCGGATGAACGATAAGGTGGGTGGCGGAGGTCAGCCTTCACTGGTGAATCGTATTATTGCATTATTTCTGCAGCAGACCCCGGCTATGCTGGTGCAGTTAGCGCAGGCGGTGAGTGAAAAGAATGTCGATCGAGTGGTGGATGTCGCTCATTCACTCAAATCATCCTGTCGTGCCATTGGCGCACTTTCGATGGCTGAAAGCTGCCATAAAATTGAATCGGCGGGTCGTGAAGGATTGCTGGAAGCATCAGCAATGAAACGATTTTATTCAGAAATAAATTATATATATCAACAAGTTAACCGGGTATTAAATAATATTTTACGTAGCGAGAACTAAAAAAAGGGTGTATCCTCGGGTTAAATGAACCAAAGAAAGCAATTGCGGGATGTGATGATGAAGCAACTTGATATGATATCAATGGATTTTGATTACTGGTTTGATGCCATGGTGGACATGGCTAAAGACAACCCTGATGGATTTGAATATCTGCGCCAGCAAATGATTGATGAAATCATTGATGATGCCCCGGAGAAAAACCGCCGCCGTTTAATTGGTCTGCAATGGCGGGTTGATCAGGAGCGGCGGCTGGCCAGAACCCCGATGGCGGCCTGTATCCGAATGTCTAATATGATGTGGGAAAGTGTCGTTGGTGAAGGCGGGTTGCTGGAGAAATTAAACAGTGCCAATGAATTGAGTATCAATAAATTTCGCCGTTTTTAACGGCGTAGACAAAAGATAAACGGGTTAAACCTGCGCGATGGTGCGCGAGTGTTTTAAATAGGTGGTTTGACCAAAATGATTGTAGCCTTCCGATTGCCTGCTGTCCGGCTCAGTATGCTGACCGGTTTCTGCAGTCAGCCCCTGTAGAATACCCAGCGCATAGCGTGACTGTTGATAACAGCTTTCAACCAGTGCGCCATTAATGCGATTTTGTTGCTGACATTGCTCCGCCAGTGTTAGTAACTTGTGCCACAGGACACGCAATACCTTGTCCTGTTTAAACGGGTTTTTTTCTGCTGTGGTTGCTTGCACGTCTGTTTGCTTTTCCTTTTCATCGCCATGCAGCTGTTGCATCAGTTGTTCGCGTTTTTGCCCGGCCTGAGCTAACAGTAGTGTTTTTTCCTGTTTAATCTGTACCGCCTGATCGAGCCGGTCTGCTCTGTGCTGGCTCAGTGCATCGGCTTCCACCTGTAATGCCTGTAACATTTCTTCGGTTGCATCAATCTCCTGGTGCAGATGTTGCGTCAGTTGATGGCGTTGTGTCTGGTTGAATAAGGGTGGCATTATGTATCCGGTCTATGTTTCAGCTCTAGGTTTTAGGTTTTAGCATGGCTTCAAACTGCGACAGCTTGGCAGCAATTTTTGCCGGATTAATTTCATAGCTGCCGTTAGCAATAGCGGCTTTTACCTGCGCTACATGCTGAGTATCTATCACCGGTGCTGCAATCGCGCTGTTTCCAAGTTTACCAAGCTGTTTTGCACCGTCAGACAGGCTAAGCGTATCCGATGTTGACGATTTCCCGCTTTCGGTAGCCGTGGGCGTCTGTTCCTGCTGCCTGAGTTTTGTATTGTCGGCCGTCCCGCTTACCTTGCCAGGTACCGAGCCACCGCTAACACCGTTAATATTAATAGACATGGTCGTGTCCTCCATCCTCATTTAAAAAATTTTATCAACCTTATTATCGGCTATTACTATAAAAACTTTACAGATAATTACAATTTTATTCCATATTATAAATCAACCTGTACTTCACCATTTTTGGTAACAATGCCTTCGCGTCTCTGCTTAGAGGCTATATTGACGACTCTTACCATTTCTCCCACGGCGCCGCTGGTCAGGGCTTTCCCTGCCATTCTAACTTCCATCGAACCCGAGCGCGCCAGAATGGTTACTCGCTGGCCGCGTTTCACCTTGTCCTGTGGGGTAATAATGTTTGGTGTAAAGGCGACCCCTACATTAATTCGCCGTTTCAGTTTTTGGCCGATAAGGGCCTGTTTTTGATCAATATAACCCTGAGGAAGGGTGGATAGATCAATGGTTTGCATCCGAATGTCCTTTCGTTGCAAAATTGTGTCGCGGGGTAATAATTTTGCTGCGACAGCTATTGTTTTCATCACCCGGACGGTAACAGGTACCTGTATCGACCAGGGTTGACTGTCCTGGCATTTGATCCCTACCGTGGTTCGACCAACCAGGTGACTGCCGCGGGGTAAAAAAGCAATCAGGGGCTGACTACAGGCTTTCAGGTGCAGGCGGTTGTCCAGTTCACTGGCATGGACGACGGCTGCATGCATGCCACTGGCTGTTAGCCTGGCAACCATAAAGCCTACGGCGGTTTTGTCTATGCTGGTATGGCTCTGAAAATCCATCGCCATCGCAGTTTGTGAGAAGGCAACAATAAAATAGAATAGTATCCATCTACCGGTTTTTTGTCGTTGGAGACAAGAGAAAAATGCGCGCTGTTGTTTTATCATGTGATTGTCATCGGTTATTGACAGAATTTTGTCATGTTATTCACTTTGTAGCTACCTTACGGATAAGATAAGCAATATCTGTGCCTGATTTTTCTATGTCGATTCTTTTTATGGCGTGGCGATACTTTAATCTCTGCAACGACACTTATTCTCGGACAGGCTCCCCGGGGATATTTATTTGCATTCAGTAAAGGTTTTTTACTGTCTGCCGATAGTCAACCTGTAAATTGAATTAACGAGGATAACTATGGCCAGCGTGTTAGATGGTATTAACCAACGCACTCAGTTTGTCGGTAAAAATCGACTGGAGCTGTTAATGTTTCGTCTTGGTGATGGTGAACTGTACGGAATTAATGTATTTAAGGTGCGTGAGGTCATTCACTGTCCGGTGCTTACACCAGTTCATTCTGCGCACCCGGTGGTTCGGGGAATTGCTAATATCCGTCATCATACCCTGTCGATTATGGACCTGAGTCAGGCCATTGGCGGACCCGAAATTCATCAGGTAGAGGGTAGTTACATTATTATTACCGAGTTTAACCGTAGTATCCAGGGATTTATGGTGGCATCGGTAGAGCGTATCGTTAACCTCAACTGGGAGGATATTCACCTTCCACCCGAAGGCACCGACCATAATAGTTATATTAATGCGGTTACCAGTGTTCCGGATGGAAAGATAGCGAATAGTGAAGGTTATCTGGTGCAGTTAATTGATGTGGAAATGGTTTTATCTGAGGTTGTGGGGGAGCCGGAAATGGTTTCAGCCGCAACGACAGAAGCCCTGGATCTGGACCGGTCCGTTAAGCATCATGTACTGGTAGTTGATGATTCCAAGGTGGCCTGTAAGCAGATTCAAAGTGCGCTAACACAGGTTGGTGTCGATTCGACGGTGGTGAATGATGGCAGACAGGCGTTGTCTTTGTTACAGAAATGGTCGCAGGACGGCGAACCGTTAAGTAATCATGTATCGATGGTAATTTCAGATATCGAAATGCCGGAAATGGATGGCTATACCTTAACTTCCGAGATTCGTCAGGATCCACAACTGAAAGATCTATATGTAATTTTACATTCTTCATTAAGTGGCGTTTTTAATGAGAATATGGTGAAAAAAGTCGGTGCGGATCGTTTTATTCCCAAATTCAGTGCCGATGAGCTGGTGGTGGCATTAATTCCTATTTTACAGGGGAAAATGGAGAGATCACCCTCAGAAGCAGCCTGAATAATTGTCTGTACCCCTTTACCCCCGGATAATAAATGGTGGGTAAAAAAGAAGAATAGACCTGCATCATATTGGCGGCGGTTCGTCATTTTTCTGCCGCAGGGGGGAAATTTATTGCCGCATCTGCGCCAGAAAACCTCCTGAACCTTCCTTTCCGGATATAAAATCAGTATAGAATTTTATCTTTAACCCCGTTGTGCCGGTGTTTATTACACATTGGCACGAGCTTTGCATTTTCTCCAGCAAGAAAACATTAAAGTTGGAGAGAAACATGCCGATAAGCTTTGATTCCGCTCTGGGTATTCACCCGCAGGCGCTGGTTATACGTGCCCGTCGTGCTGAACTGCTCGCTTCGAATCTTGCCAATGCCGATACTCCCGGTTACAAAGCCAGGGATATTGACTTCAAAGAGGCATTAAATGCCAGTCTGCAAAAGCCGGTCACCTCGCCCTCGAATAATGACCCGCTTTCAAGTAGCCCTTTTTCCAATGCTCTGGATCAGCCTGTATCAGCCAACACTTTGCTGGTAACCAATAAACGCCAAATTGCCACACCAGTTGGCGATCGGTTGACCCTCAGTAGTACAGCGATGGGTAATATGGCAATGGAACCGAAGTATCGTATCCCCGACCATCCGTCACTGGATGGCAATACCGTGGATGCGTTGCGGGAAAAAGCGGCCTTTGCAGAAAATGCATTACATTACGAGGCCAGTCTGACTTTTCTCAGTGGTAAATTCAGAGGGCTGATGGCAGCGATTAAAGGGGAATAATAATGGGATTATATAATATTTTTAATGTTACCGGTTCAGCCATGAGTGCACAGAGCGTGCGCTTAAATACAGTAGCCAGCAATCTGGCGAATGCTAATGTTGTAGCGGGGAGTAAGGCAGAGGCGTATCACGCCCGTCAGCCGGTTTTTTCAGCAGTAATGAACAGTCTTAATCCTCAGCAGGCCGCGATACCGGTACGAGTCGATGGTATCGTAGAAAGTAAGGCGAAACCGATTGAGTTGTATGAGCCGAACAATCCTAAAGCAAATAAAAATGGCTACGTTTATAAATCCAATGTTAATACAATTGAGGCGATGACAAATATGATAGCGGCATCTCGCTCCTATCAGAATAATGTGGAAGTTTTTGATACCTCCAAACAGCTTTTATTAAAAACACTGAGTTTGGGCAGATAAGGCAGATGCCCCAGGCTGGTAACTATTTTATAACGAGGAAATACAGGTGACAAATTTAAATTTGAGTAGTGCAGTTTCTCCAGCGAATGCAGCGATAGGCGGTTCACTGGCGAATAAGGTGACGGCAACGGGTAAGTCAAAGGTGGATTTAAACCAGGCAAATTTTATTCAGTTACTGGTGGCGCAGGTAAAGAACCAGGATCCAACCAAACCGATGGATCCGAGTCAGTTTATGAGCCAGCTAGCGCAATTTTCCACGGTAAACGGAGTGAAAGATCTGAATACATCGTTTAATTCGCTGGCCGGTAAATTAACTTCTGATCAGGCTTTGCAGGCGGCCAGTCTGGTTGGTCGAGATGTATTGATTGCCGGTAATACGGGTGTACTAAAAAATGGTGGCAGTATTAAAGGCCGGATCAGCCTGCCACAGGCAGCGACTAACATTATTTTGAAAGTCGTCAATGCACAGGGTGCCGAAGTTCGCAGTCTGCCACTGGGCAGTGCCAGTGCCGGCAATATGCAATTTCAGTGGGATGGCTTCAGGAATGATGGCAGCGCCGCCCCAGTGGGTGAATATCACCTCGGTGTGGAAGCGCTGGTGGGTGGTAAGCAGCAGGCGCTGAAAACGGCAATATCCACCCGCGTAAACAGTATTACATTGGGGCAGAATGGGAGTGCTGCCCAGTTAAATTTAAACAGCGGCATGGCTGTACCACTGGCACAGGTTCAGGCGATTCAGTAAGTCGGTAGCCGTTATAACGTAATCATTTTTATTGAGGAAAAAACAATGTCATTTAATACAGCATTAAGCGGGATCCAGGCAGCATCATCCGATCTGGGTGTCATCGGTAATAATATCGCCAACTCATCAACCACGGGCTTTAAATCCTCCCGTGCTGAATTTGCCGATGTCTATGCTTCAGGGCTGGTTGGGGCATCGAATACTACGATTGGGCAAGGGGTGCGCCTGCAAAAAGTGGCCCAGCAGTTTTCGCAGGGTAATGTTTCCTTTACGAATAACCCGCTGGATATGGCGATCAATGGCGAAGGCTTTTTTATGCTTGATGACGGGGGCTCGCGGGTATTTAGCCGCGCCGGTAATTTCAGTCTGAATTCCACGGGTACAGTTGTTAATAATGAAGGCATGGCGCTGTTAGCGCGTAAGGCGGACAGTAACGGGGCGATTACCGGCGGGGTGTCGGCATTGCAGCTTAATTCTGCCAATGTCAGCCCGAAACCAACAGCCATGTTGAAAAGCGGAGTAAATCTGGATTCACGCGATGTAGCAACCGATGCCAACTGGCAGGTGGTTGGCGGGGTGCCGGATACGGCTGGTTATAACTCGTCAACCTCCACCTCCATTTACGATAGTCTGGGTAATGACCATACCGCTACTCTGTATTTCAGCAAACAGGATCCGGTAACCAACCCGAACCAGTGGAATGTACGTACTGTGGTGGATGGCAGTGTATTAAATACCACGCAGGTTACTTTTAATTCAGATGGTTCCTATCAGACTCCGGCTACCATAGCTATTAACTGGACACCAGGTAATGGTGCCACCGCACCGCAGAATTTTACTCTGGATTTATCTCAAAGTACCCAGTTTGGGAGTAATTTTGCGGTCAATAAATTAACCCAGGACGGTTACACCGCCGGTCAGCTACTGGGGCTGGATATTAATCCAGACGGTATTATTTTCTCCCGCTACAGTAACGGCCAGTCGAAACCACAGGGACAGGTGGTGCTGGCGAACTTTACCAATAAGCAGGGGTTGCAATCCATAGGTAAGACCACCTGGGCAGAAACCTATGCCTCCGGCTCACCGATCGTGAGTGATCCCGGCACCAGCGGGCTGGGAAAACTACAGTCAAAGGCACTGGAAGACTCCAATGTAGATCTGACAGAACAACTGGTGAAGATGATTGTAGCGCAGCGTAATTTTCAGGCGAACGCACGCACAATTAAGGCAGAAGATACCGTGACACAGACCATTATTAATATCTAATTATTAACATCTAATTATTAATATCTAATTATTAATATCTGATTATTAATCCGTCATTGAGTGATGAACGATAACTTCGGTAGGGTGAGAAAATGGATCGTATGATATTTGTTGCCATGTCTGGTGCCAAAGAGATCATGAAGGCACAGGCGGTTAACACCAATAATCTGGCGAATGCCAGTACCACTGGTTTTAAGGCTGATCTGGAAGCCAGTAGTAGCCGACCGGTTTATGGCCCCGGCTATGCGGATCGAATTTATGCGGTGACTCAGGGCGGTGGTCATGACAATGCCGGTGTTGATTTTTCATCGGGGAGTATTATCAGTACCGGTCGTTCTCTGGATATGGCCATCAAAGGCAAAGGCTGGTTTGCGGTACAAACGGCTGATGGTGGCGAAGCCTATACCCGGGATGGTGATTTAAATATTGACAGTCTGGGTCGGTTGATTACTTCCCGCGGGCAGGTAGTACTGGGTAATGGTGGGCCGATTACCGTCCCTGCCTACGCCAAACTGGATATTGCTGAGGACGGTACGATTTCAGTTCAACCGGTTGGGCAGCCAGTTAATTCACTGGCCGTGATTGACCGTATCAAGCTGGTTAATCCGCCGCTATCACAATTACGTAAAGGTGCTGACGGTCTGATGTATCTGCCACCTGGGCAGACGGCCGATGCCGATGCCAGTGTGACGACCGTATCCGGGGCGCTAGAGTCGAGCAATGTGAATACCATCGGTGCGATGGTCAGAATGATTGAGCTGGCGCGCCAGTATGAAACCCATATTAAAGTAATCAATGCGGCGAAAAAGAATGATGAGGCATCGGCGCAAATGTTGCGTATCAGTTAATCAATATGTGTCTCTATAAAAATTACAGAGCAAGCCGACCGGTCAGGTCGATAAAGAGGAAATAGTTATGAGTTCAGCATTGTGGATTGCAAAAACCGGTCTCGAAGCACAGCAGACCCGTATGGCAACAATTTCAAATAATCTGGCTAATGCCAGTACCACTGGTTTTAAACGCGATCGCGCCGTATTTGCCGATTTAATCTATCAGAATCAGGTACAGGTGGGCGCGCAGTCATCACAGAACACCCTTATGCCTTCAGGTTTAAATGTGGGTACTGGCGTGCGTACCGTGGCGACAGAAAAACTGTTTACCCAGGGTAGTATTATTCAAACCGGTAATCCTCTGGATATTGCTATTCAGGGGCGTGGCTTTTTACAGATCGTAATGCCCGATGGCACCACCGGTTACACTCGCGATGGTTCCATGCAGGTGGATTCGACCGGGCAGTTAGTGACTTCGCTGGGTTACCCCATTGATCCCAGCATCAATATTCCGAGTAACGCTCTTAGCGTGACCATTAGCTCAGATGGTATTGTTTCCGCTACCATTCCGGGCAGTTCCACCCCGACACAGGTGGGTACAATACAACTGTCTGATTTTATTAATCCTACCGGATTACAGCCAATTGGTGATAACACCTATCTGGAATCGGCCGCCAGTGGTTCACCGGTATCAAGTACACCAGGTCTGGATGGACTGGGAACGATAATTCAAAGTTCACTGGAAGGTTCTAATGTCAATACAGTGGAAGAGCTGGTCAATATGATAGAAACCCAACGTACCTATGAAATGAACTCCAAGGCTATCTCAACAGCCGACCAGATGATGCAATACACAACCAATAATATGTGAGTGATTGTGTGGTGAACCGTATGAAACAGCTTATTATTCTTATGTTTATCCTGGCGACAACCGCCTGCGCCATGCCCGAACGTGGTGCCCCGGCCTTTGCCCCGACAATGCCAAAAGTGGTGAAGGCACAGCCAGACGATGGTTCTATTTATCAAAGCGCCACGTCCTGGCCATTGTATGAAGATGTAAAAGCCCGTCATGTTGGTGATGTGGTCGTTGTTGTGTTAGATGAAAAAACAGCGGCAGAGAAAAAGGCTGGAACCAGTACCAGTAAAAAATCAGCCGTGGCAACGAAAGATGCAATATTACTGGGTGCTCCGGTAACGGCCAATGGTGTGCCTATATTGAATAACAGTTATAACTCGGATGTTGGTTTTGATGGCAAGGGTGATAGCACGCAAAGCAATAAATTAACCGGTACCATTGCCGTTACCGTGAAGAAAGTTCTGGGGAACGGGGATCTGGTGGTACAGGGTGAGAAATGGATCAGTATTAATCAGGGTACGGAATATGTACGTTTTCGTGGCATTATCCGGTCAACTGATATTGACCAGCGTAATACCATTTCTTCCACCCGCGTGGCTAATGCTCAGATACAGTATGGTGGTAATGGTGCCATTGCGGATTCCAGCTCACAGGGCTGGTTGAGTCGTTTTTTCAACAGCTCATGGACGCCTTTCTAGGCCGAATTGCGGAGGGTGATGTAATGAGAATATTTTGCAACAGCCATAATCAGCTACGCTTTCTGGGTACGCTGATTTTACTACTGACCATAAGTGGTTATGCCTATGGGGATCGGATTAAGGATCTGGCCGAAGTTGGCAGTATGCGCGACAATCAGTTGATTGGTTATGGCCTGGTGGTAGGGCTTGATGGAACCGGTGATCAGGTTACGCAGGTTTATTATACTGAACAGACGCTACGTAATATGATGACGCAGCTTGGCATACTTATTCCCAAAGGGGTAACCATCCAGCCAAAAAATGTTGCGGCAGTGATGATACACGCTACTTTACCTGCCTTTATTAAAAAGGGGCAGAAAATTGATGTAACGGTTTCCTCCGTTGGTAATGCCAAAAGTCTGCGTGGTGGCACGCTGTTAATGTCTTCCTTAAAAGGAGCCGATGGCAGGGTTTATGCGATTGCACAGGGCGATCTGATTGTTGGTGGTTTTGGTGTTCAAGGGGCTGACGGTTCCCGTATTGTCGTTAATGTGCCCAGTGCCGGGCGTATTCCCGGTGGCGGGATTGTGGAACGTACCCTGCATTTTCATCTGGGTAAAGGCGACCATTTTACGTTGAATCTGTTTACCGCCGATTTCACCACCGCCAGTCGTATGGCGGAAATAATCAATACTACTTTTGGTGCCGGTACAGCGCGTTCACTTGACCCGATCTCGGTTCAGGTGAAGGCCCCAATGGGTAGTGAGGCCAGGGTTGCTTTTGTCTCGATGGTGGAGAATCTGAAACTTACCCCCGGTGAAGCTCCGGCGCGGGTGATTATTAATGCGCGTACTGGCACCGTGGTAATCAGTAGTCATGTCCGGGTTTCTCCAGCGGCAGTGTCACACGGTAATCTGGTGGTGACGATCGCGGAATCGAAACAGGTTAGCCAGCCGAACGCTCCGTTCTCCAATGCGGGTACTACGCAAGTGGTGAAGAGCAGTCAGGTGAATGTGAAGCAGGAGAAAAATCATATGTTTATGTTTGATCCGGGGGTCGATCTAAATGATATTGTGCGCGCGGTGAACAGAGTTGGTGCCGCTCCCGGTGATCTGGTTGCCATTTTACAGGCATTAAAGCAGGCTGGTGCGTTACATGCCGAGCTGATTGTAATCTAGGGGATTCGACATTATGGCAATGAACGGTTTTACTCATTCGCTGCAAATGCCGTCCGATATTTATACCAATTTAAATTCACTGGCTGCATTACGTGCCGAAGCGACGAGCACAAACAAGGCGCAGAAAGCCAAAGCCACCCATGCGGTGGCGAAGGAGCTTGAATCACTATTTTTGCAGATGATGCTGAAATCGATGCGTAAGGCCAGCCCCGTTGGCAAGTCGGGGGAAACCGATCAGATGCGTTTTTATCAGGATATGTTTGACAAACAAATTGCACTGGATCTGGCCAACCGCAAAAATGGGGGTATTGGTCTGGCTAAAATTATTCAGCAACAATTAAGTGGTACCACAGCAGCGAAAAAAAACTCGGTTGCCGGTATCGCTACACTGCCTGCTAACCGCCTGCATCGTCAGCATATACAAATGCTTAAATCTTCGCTATCACGAAGCGGCGCTACGGCTCACGCACACAAACAGGTGGTTTCAACACAGGCGGTTTCAACACAGGCGGCAGCGGAAAGTTTTCGTCCACAGACGCCACAGCAATTTATCCGTGCGCTATGGAAACATGCGCAACGCAGTGCAGCAAAGCTGGGCGTGAAGCCGGAAGTACTCATTGCCCAGTCGGCACTGGAAACCGGTTGGGGGCAGAGAATGATTAGCGATAGCGGTGGTCGTAATGCTAATAACCTGTTTGGGATCAAGGCGGGTACAAACTGGTCAGGTCAGCAGGTGGCGGTTCGTACCCTGGAATATCATGATGGTGTGGCAAGCAAGGAACAAGCTCGGTTCCGGGCATATCCTTCTCTTGCGGAGAGTTTTGATGATTATGTCCGGTTTTTGCAGTCCAGCCCGCGTTATCAGCAGGCCCTGCGCCATGCAGGTAATGACAAAGAGTATCTGCAACAGTTGCAGCAGGCTGGTTATGCAACCGATCCTGCCTATGCTGAAAAAATCAGCGCCATTACCCAACGCAATAGCTTCGTGCAGGTAATACAGGCAATAAAAAATAATCAGCTAGCGGTAAATAATTACCAGCAGCTGCCGATAAAGCAGGCAGGAGGAATTAATAATGGCTAATGGTTTATTAGGCATAGGCAGTTCTGCTCTGCTTGCCTACCAGCGTACACTAAATACAATTGGGCATAATATTGCCAATGTAAATACACCGGGGTATAGCCGTCAGTCGGTGGAACTTAGTGCCCGCGCGCCGCAGGCACATGGTTTCGGTTTTTCCGGTACCGGTGTCGATACGGTAAGTATCCGGCGCTCTTACAATGCCTATGTTGAAAGCAGTGTCCGCAGTGGTACGTCTGCTGCACAGGAGTATAAAACCTTCAATGGCCTTGCCGTACAGCTGGATAATGTTCTGGCCGATAGCAGCGCAGGCATGAACACTTCCATCCAGCATTTTTTTAATGCGGTGCAGGATGTCACCAATGCCCCCTCTGATTCAGCAAGTCGGCAGGTTATGTTTAGTGAAGGTAAACAACTGGCAAATCACTTCAACGACCTGGCTGCGTACATTGAAAATACTCGGGGACAGGTTAATAGCACTATTAAAGGCGGTGTAAGTGAAATTAACCAGATCACGAAAAATCTGGCAAAAATAAATCAGGCCGTGGTGGTGGAAACCGGGCGCACAGGTGGCCAGCCGCCTAATGATCTACTGGATCAGCGTGACCAACTGATCCGTAACCTGTCCACGTACGTTAATGTTATCACGATGAAACAGGATGATGGATCAATCAATGTAATGATCGGTAAGGGACAGTTACTGGTACGAGGGAGTCAGGTTAGTAGTCTGAAAACAGTAGTGAAAGATGATGACCCAAATCAACTGGGTATTAGTATTGATGGTGGCAGTGGGCCTGATATTCCCATTGGTGAACATCAGCTTGGCGGGCAACTCGGCGGGGCTTTTAATTTCCGTAACCAAATGCTGGATGCTGCCAGTAACAGTCTGGGTCGGGTTGCACTGGGTATTGCCAGTCAGTTTAATCAGCAAAATCGACGCGGCATGGATCTCAATGGTGCACTGGGTATTGATATGTTTAGTGTTGCCCAGCCGAAGACTCTGGTCAGGCAGGGTAATGCCAGTAATATTAGTGTTAGCTATAACGATATCAGCCAGTTAACCAATCAGGACTACACCCTGCGTTACAAAGGTGGTAACTGGGGGCTAACGCGTAATGATACCGGCCAGAGTGTTGCTATAAGCGGTGCGGGTACAGCGGCTAATCCCTTTATTGCCGATGGTCTGAAAATTGAAATTAATACACCGCCAGCAAGTGGTGACAGTTATGTTATCCGGCCTACCCGTAAAGGCGCCCAGGATATTCAGATGACTTTGGCTAATAGCAGTCAGATTGCCACTGCTGCGCCAGTGATAAGCCGCGCTGCAAATGCAAATACCGGTACGGGTAAAATTAGTGCAGGGAGCGTATTGGATATCAGTAATGCTGCTTTTCAGACGAGTGCCGGGCAGCTAACACCGCCCCTGTTAATTCGCTTTAGTAGTGCAGGGAGTTACGATATTCTGGATAATACCAACCCTGCATCACCGGTACTGCTGGAAGCAGGTATCCCTTACAACGCGGCGACTGGTGGTGATGTTTTTCCCACTCCGGGCGGGCTGGATTATGGCTATCGTATGCGTCTGACCGGTGCCCCGGCTGCTGGTGACAGTTTTTCTACGGAATATAACACGGGTGGTACCGGTGATAACCGTAATGCGCTGTTAATGGCTGGTCTGGCTACAGCAAAAACACTAAATGGTGGTAGTGCCAGTTTTTCTGAAAGTTATGACGGCATGGTGGCGGATGTTGGTACCGGTACACGCCAGTCAGCAGTCAATTCACAGGCACAGCAGCGTCTGCTGGATCAGTCATTGGCCACACGTGAATCGATCTCCGGCGTGAATCTGGATGATGAAGCCGCTAACCTGGTACGCTTTCAGCAGGCATATCAGGCAGCCGCACAGGTGGTTGCTACGGCCAATAAATTATTTGATACCTTATTAAATGCGGTTGGACGCTAGCCGAGGGAACTATTACAATGCGAATTTCTACTTTTCAGATATATCAGCAGGGGGTGAATGCGATGCTTGACCAGCAGGCTTCGTTGGCAAAAACCCAGCAGCAATTATCGACCGGTAAAAAAATACTTAACCCCAGTGACGACCCCTCTGCATCCACCCGTATATTGAAGCTGGGACAGTTAATTGATGTTAATACGCAGTATCAGCGTAATGCGGACAGTGCCAATACACAATTGTCACTGGAGGATAATGTGTTGACACAAACCGGTGACATCTTGCAGCGTGTACGCGAACTGGCTGTACAGGCAAATAATGCACCCCTTAATGCACAGGATCGGCTGGCTATTGCAGCAGAGGTGCGTAGTCGGCTGGGTGAATTATTGCAGGCCGCCAATACAAAGGATGCCAGTGGCAAATATCTGTTTGCTGGCTTCCGCTCAGGAAATACGCCTTTCAGCGGTGATGGCAGTGGTAATTTTACCTATGCGGGCGATCAGGGACAGCGACTTGTGCAGATCGGGCCGGCGCTGAAGGTAGCAACCGGTGATGCTGGCGATAATGTTTTTATGCGGGTAGATAACGGCAGTGGTGGGGTCAGCAGTATGTTTTCCGCGTTGTATGATTTTGCTACTAATCTGGAAAGCAATAACCTCTCACCCAACACCTTAACCCGGATGGATTCGGCGATTAATTCGGTATTAAACACCCGGGCGAGTATTGGTGCACGCCTAAATGCCATTGATAGCCAGAAATCAATGAATGATACCTTTGATATAGCATTACGTAAAAACCGTTCCACACTGGACGATCTGGATTATGCAAAGGCAATCAGTCGGTTTCAGCGACAGAATATAGCACTACAGGCATCGCAACAGAGTTTTGCGAAAATAGAAAAACTGTCATTGTTTAACTATCTGTAAG
>VAPF01020935.1_pt1 | contig 17388 bp, 17 predicted proteins | sample 3393931 | NCBI WGS metagenome assembly VAPF01 (sample SAMN08290437, study PRJNA428436) | hydrothermal vent metagenome | isolation source: Deep-sea hydrothermal vent chimney | place: Atlantic Ocean: South-mid Altantic Ridge | depth 2773 m m | reverse complement strand
TACTGAGTAAGTGCCATAACCAAACCACGCGCTTTGGCACGGGATTCATTCAATTCGAGCATTGGATCAGAATCAGCCACAATTCCACCGCCCGCTCTGAGCTGTAGTTTTTTATCTTGCAAGAATAGTGTACGAATCAGAATATTAAAGTCCATATCACCATTATGATTCAAATAACCCACAGAGCCGGTATAAGGCCCGCGCCCCGTTTTTTCCAGCTCGGCAATAATTTCCATGCAGCGCACTTTAGGGCAACCTGTGATCGTACCACCGGGAAACAGCGCACGAATCACTTTACCCGGCGTTGTACCTTTTTGTTTGACTCCGCTCACACTGGAAACAATATGGTGAACATGCGCATAGGATTCCAACCCCATCAACTCATCAACATGTATGCTTCCAGGCACACAAATTCGCCCCAGATCATTGCGTTCCAGATCAATCAGCATCACATGTTCGGCACGCTCTTTGGGGTGTTCGATCAATATTTTAAGTAATTCCTGATCTTCCGGTTTTGACTCTCCGCGCGGCCGAGTTCCAGCAATAGGCCGCGTATTGACCTGATCACCAAGCACTTCAACTAGACGTTCTGGTGATGAGCTGATAATGGAACCTTGCTCGTGAGTAATCAATGCCGCAAAAGGAGCAGGATTAGTCTCACGCAACCGTCGGTACAGAGCAATGGCCGAAGGTGATTTTTTAAAATCAGTTCGCCAGAGACGTGACAAATTCACTTGAAAGATATCACCCTCAATGATGTAGCGCTTGATCTTATCAATACCGTCAATATAACGCTGTGGATCTTCTTCAATTAAAGTATGCACCCATTTTTTTTGTTGCATTTTTTTCAATTTTTTACGTGCAATACAACGATTCACATCATCCAGCATCATACCCAAAAGTGATTTCTGCTCTGATTCTGAAATTAATAATATTTGGTTCGTTTTATGATCCCGAATCACTGCCGCAGGGATGCGTGTTGCAAAAGCTACTGGAAATGGGGGTTTAAATTCTGGAAGCGATAAAGGGGGCTCAATTTGTCCGGCGAATTCATAACCCAAATAGACAAACCATCCTCCTCTGAAAGGCAAAGTTTCTTTATTAGCTATAAAGTTTTTTTTGGCAGCAGCATTCCAGCATTGATCCAGCTCTGATAAAAAATCATTTTCATCATTTGAATTTAACTGAAGCTGCTTTCCAGGAAAAGCAAAAAGAATATCGTAACGAGATTGGGGCGTTCCCGACGCAACACTTTCTAAAAAAAAAGGGTAACGCGTCGGGTCTGTTTCATGTAAATCAAGCAGGTCTAGATCAACGTCTAATGGATGTACTATAAAAGGCGCGGTCACTTGTATAATTTATGAGGTTAAACTTTACGGAAAATAACCGTACCATTAGTGCCGCCGAAACCAAATGAGTTTGACATCGCAACATCAATTTTCATTTCACGCGCCGTATGAGGTACATAATCGAGATCACATTCAGGGCTTGGGTTATCCAGATTAATTGTCGGTGGCGCGATTTGATCACGTATCGACAATATAGAAAATATAGCTTCAATGCCTCCAGCCGCACCCAGCAAGTGACCCGTCATGGATTTTGTTGAGCTCACAGCAACTTCTTTTGCATGATGGCCTAATGCGCCTTTAATCGCAGCGGTTTCGGCCTGATCACCTGCCGGTGTCGATGTACCGTGTGCGTTAATATAGCCAACCTGATCGGCATTAATTCCCGCATCATTCAGGGCAACTTCCATACACTGCTGCGCACCTTGACCTTCACTCGGCGGCAGTGTCATGTGATACGCATCGCCACTCATGCCAAAGCCAATAATTTCAGCATAGATCGTTGCGCCACGCTTTTTAGCATATTCGTACTCTTCCAGCACCAGAGCACCCGCGCCATCACTCAGTACAAAGCCATCGCGGTCTCTATCCCAAGGACGGCTTGCAGCGGTCGGATCATCATTGCGTGTCGAGAGCGCACGAGCAGCGGCAAAACCACCTAAACCACAGGGTGAAGTGGTCATCTCTGCACCACCGGCAACCATCACATCCGCATCATTATATTGAATCATACGCGCAGCACTGCCTATACAGTGAGTGCCTGTTGTACACGCGGTCACGATGGCATAATTCGGCCCTTTCATGCCGTACATCACAGACAAATTGCCCGAGATCATATTAATAATATTACTGGGTACAAAAAATGGTGAAATCTTGCGAGGACCGCCTTTTATTAGAGCTTCTTTACCCTTTTCAATGCCTGGCAGACCACCAATACCTGAACCAATCGCAACTCCGATGCGATGAGCATTATCTTCTGTGACTTCCAGCCCAGAATCTTCAATCGCTTGTTTACCTGCTGCAATGCCGTAATGGATAAACGTATCCATTTTTTTGAGGTCTTTTGCAGGAATATATGCTTTAGCATCAAAACCTTTAACAGAGCCACCAAAGCGTACTGAAAAATCAGAAACATCAAACAGCTCCAGCGGTGCAATACCACTTTTTCCTGCCAGAATATTTTCCCATGACTGAGATACAGTCAAGCCAACAGGACTCACCATACCTAATCCAGTAACAACGACACGTCTCTTATTACTCACAAGACAACCCTTTTTATACAGTTACATTTATAACAATAAAAATCACAGACAAAAAAAACGACGACACTCTTTTTAATTTAAAGAGAATGTCGCCGCTTTTAGCAATTTTATTTACGCCTGATGGGCGTTAATAAAATTAACTGCCTGTGTAATATTAGAGATTTTCTCTGCTTCATCATCAGGAATTTCACATTCAAACTCCTCTTCCAGAGCCATCACCAGCTCAACAGTATCCAAAGAATCTGCACCTAAATCATCAACAAAAGAGGCTTCAGTTGTCACTTCCTCTTCTTTAACACCCAACTGCTCAATAACAATTTTTCTAACACGCTCTTCAATAGAACTCATAACGAATCATTCCTCCCAGAATATAACTACGTAGTTATTTACACTACAAAAACTATTTTATTGAAAACAAATTCAAGATAAAAGAAAAACAAAAAATAACTGCAATATTGCAGTTTACCCCATATGCATACCACCGTTGATATGCAATGTTTCACCTGTGATATAGGCTGCGGCTGGCGATGCCAAAAAAGCAACCGCAGCGGCAATTTCTTCAGGCCGCCCCAGGCGACCCACAGGTACATTCGCTAACAATGCGTCTTTTTGCGCATCGGGCAACACCTTCGTCATGTCCGTATCAATAAAACCGGGTGCAATACAATTAACCGTAATCCCACGAGAGCCCACCTCTCGTGCCAATGATTTGCTAAGACCGACCAGCCCCGCTTTAGCAGCAGCATAATTTGTTTGTCCTGCATTCCCCATTGCAGCAACAACAGAGGTAATACTAATAATACGCCCGCTACGCGCTTTCATCATAGGGCGCAAGCAAGATTTAATCAGGTGAAATGCTGAACTCAGGTTGGTGCTGATAATGTCATCCCACTCATCATTTTTCATCCGCATCATCAGGTTATCACGCGTAATACCTGCATTATTAACCAGAATAGAAGGCGATCCAAATGAATCTGTCACTATTTTCAGTGCGGCACTAATGGAGTCACTTTGATTCACATCAAGCACCACACCCAAACCGTTAAAACCATTCTCTTTAAAGTATTGGGTAATTTTTTCTGCGCCAGCAGTCGATGTTGCGCTGCCTACAACAGTCGCCCCTTGCCCAGCAAGCTCCAATGCAATCGCACGACCAATTCCGCGGCTTGCACCCGTGACCAGTGCAACTTCTTTATCCAGAACCATTTATTACTTTCCTAATTTTTCCAACGCCTTTGAAAGCGTTGAATCATCATATACAGGCAGCGCAATTATCTTTCTATCGATGCGTTTAGTCAAACCTGCTAAAACTTTACCTGGACCGCATTCTACCAAAGCTTCTACACCAATGGCACTCATTTCGTTCACAACCTGCGTCCAGCGTACGGGGCTATGAAGCTGTTTAATCAAAGATTCTTTAATTAAATCAGGCTTATAGTTAACTTTTGCATCAACATTATTAACAACTGGAAATTGTGGGGTTTTAAATTCAACGGCTTGCAGACGCTCTGAAAGATTTTCAGCGGCTGGCTTCATCAATTGGCAATGAGATGGCACACTCACCGGCAGTAGCAATGCACGCTTTGCCCCTGCATTGATTGCTAAATGAATTGCGCGAGAAACAGCCGCCGCATTTCCAGCAACCACCACTTGACCGGGTGAGTTAAAATTAACGGCTTCGACAACTTCATTTTCTGCCGCACTTTGGCATAATTCAATCACCTTCTCATCAGCCAGTCCGAGTATTGCCGCCATCGCACCTTCACCGGTAGCCACAGCAGCCTGCATAAAGCGCCCACGCTCCGCAACCAATGAAACAGCTAACTCCAGAGACAACGCTCCAGCACAGACCAGTGCCGTATACTCTCCCAAGCTATGCCCTGCCATCACATCAGGCCGTATGTCACTTTGAGTTTGCCATACACGCCAAACTGCCACGCCAGCAGTTAGCATGGCGGGTTGTGTTTTATCTGTTTGGTTAAGCTCGGTATCAGAGCCATTTTGCACTAAAGACCACAAATCATAGCCGAGAACATCTGAAGAGAGATTAAAAGTTTCACGAACAAGTGAATGATGCTCTGATAGATCAGCGAGCATACCTATCGACTGAGAGCCTTGACCTGGAAAAACAAAAGCGAGTTTACTTTTCATTTGAATAGTGACCACCTAATACTTAACGAGTGCCGAACCCCATGTGAAACCACCACCAAACGCTTCCAGCAATAAGGTTTCTCCACGTTTAACACGGCCATCGCGTACAGCCACATCAAGTGCCAGAGGAATTGATGCCGCAGATGTATTGCCATGCTCCTGCACAGTCACCACCACACGCTCCATAGGCATTTTAAGTTTTTTAGCTGTCGCAGTAATAATACGAATATTTGCTTGATGGGGAATCAACCAGTCAATATCACTTTTTTCCATCTGATTGGCTTCCAGCGTTTCATCCACCAACTGACCGAGTGTATTGACCGCTTTTTTGAAAACTTCACGCCCATTCATATGAATAAAGGCACTTTGACTTTGAACCTGATCATAACCTTGAGAGATGCCCGCAGGAACGGTTAGTAGATCTTTGTAGCGACCATCGGCATGAAGGTGCGACGAAAGAATTCCGGGCTCGTCACTACCACTCAACACAACTGCACCTGCACCATCACCAAATAACACACAGGTGGTGCGATCACTCCAATCCAGAATGCGTGATAGCGCATCAGCACCAACAACTAAAGCCGTCTTGGCACTTCCAGTTCGAATAAACTTATCAGCAATATCCAGAGCATAGACAAAACCTGTGCAGACTGCCTGAATATCAAAAGCAGCGCCCTTTCGAATACCGAGGCGCTCTTGCAGCAAGCAAGCAGTACTTGGAAAAACACGGTCAGGGGTTGTTGTGGCAATGATAACAAGGTCAATATCTTCTACATTGATACCTGCTGCCTCAATGGCACGGCGTGATGCCATTTCGGCAAGATCACAGGTTGTCTCACCTTCACCAACAATATGGCGACGTTCAATACCTGTTCGATCACGAATCCATTGATCAGTGGTATCAATCATTTTTTCCAGATCAGCATTGGTTAATACTTTTTCTGGTAAGTAACTGCCAGTGCCTTTAATGCGAGAATACTTCACACTACAGATCTCTTTTCTAATAATAGAGAATGCAACTCGGCATCAATACGCTTGGGCACATCTTTTTTGACCTCAAGAATAGCCTCTTTAATGGCATTTTCAAAAGCAAAAATATCGGCGCCGCCGTGACTTTTAACCACAATACCTTTCAAACCGACCATACTGGCACCATTATGCCTGCGAGGATCAAACTTGTTGCGAAATGCTTTAAGAACCGGCATCGCCACTAATGCAGCAAACTTAGTCAACCAATTACGACTGAATTCCTCTTTGAGCGCACTGCTGATCATCTTCGCAACGCCCTCACTGGATTTGAGTGCAACATTACCAATAAAACCATCACAAACAACAACATCAACAGTGCCTTTATAAATATCATCTCCCTCTACAAAGCCAACATAATTGATCTCACTGGAAGATAGCAACCGTGCGGCATCCTTGATGTACTCACTCCCTTTCATCTCTTCTTCACCGATATTGAGTAAACCAACCGTCGGAGAGTCAATATTATCAACTGCACGGGTCAGAACAGAACCCATCACAGCAAACTGAAAAAGGTGCTCAGCACTCACGTCAACATTAGCGCCTAAATCCAGAATATGTGTATGCCCCTTCATTGCAGGCACCGTACTAATCAGAGCGGGCCGATCAATTCCAGGCAGTGTTTTTAATACAAAGCGAGCCGTTGCCATTAATGCGCCGGTATTACCCGCACTCACACACGCATCAGCTTCACCTTGTTTAACAAGGTTAATAGCCACGCGCATTGAAGAATCTTTTTTGCCGCGCAAAGCCTGAGCCGGGGACTCATCCATTTCAACCGTTTGGGTTGCATTCTGAATCAGCAAACGTTCATTAGTATCCGCACTGTTTTTACGTAGCTCTTCAGAAATGAGTGAGTCACTGCCCACCAGAACTAACTTAAGCGCAGAGTCAACAGCGAGCATACGCAGTGCAGCGGGAACCACGACATGCACGCCATGATCCCCACCCATTGCATCAAGTGCAATTGTGTAACTCAACAAAAATTACTCTTCTTCGGTTTCTACTTCGACTTTATCAGCGATGACCTTACGGCCTTTATAGTAACCATCCGATGAGACATGATGACGCAAATGTGTTTCACCTGATGTCGGGTCAACAGATAGAGTCGCAAATTTCAAACTATCATGAGACCGACGCATACCACGTCTGGAAGGGGTTCCTTTACTCTTTTGTACAGCCATTACTAAGCTCTCACTTTCTTTTGTTTCATAAAAAATGCGGCCTTATGGCCGCGATTATCAATACGTAATCTTTTATAACTTCATTGGCCTTTCAACTGCGCTAAAATAGCAAATGGACTCAACTCAGGCTCATTTTTTAGATTCGCCTCCGGCAAGTCACTTCCACACTCTTCCAATGAATGCATTGATGCGACAGGCATGGCCAATATTAGTTCATCTTCAACAAGCGCCTTCAGCAGTACGGGCTCTGGCTCAACAACAAAAGGCTCATACTCACTGCTCAAGCGCTCAATCGCCGCTTCTGATTTAACTAATCCAGCCAACGATTCATGAGAAACCAGCAAGTCCATTGATTGCAAGCAACGCTGACATACTACATGCATATGTGCTTTTAAAGCCACCGACATGTAATGAATTCTTTGAGGATTAACCCCAAATTCTAATGCAACTTCAACCTCACCATCATCATCATACAGATAGCTTGAGAGCCGCTCCATTCCTTGCAATGAAACAGACCCACTCACTGACTGACCCCGATGAGAAAAACGCAGAGGATCTATATATACAGGCAACTGCTCAGACATAACCGCGCATACTATATTTATCGAATCAGAAATGCAAACAAACCGTAACTATTTCGTTCACTCCTGAAAGCTGAATCTATACTCCGCTAAAACACTCATCATACAATAAATGCAAACCGAGATGTGCTGTTTTTAATGCCTCACTTTGTGAAGCCAACAACTGGCTAATCCTCTTTTTTTCTATATTAGCTAATAAAAGCTGTCGAACCAGATTAAAAGGTACGACACCCTCTTGCGAACAATCACCTTCAATGGTAAGGGTTTGAGCCAATTCAGGCTCATTAAGTAGCAACCAAGCAGGAAAGTGATAAACATTTAAAGCAGGCTTAACTCGAATATCCCGCCACTCTAACCATGCCAAACGCACCGCAGGGTCAGGCAACACAGGGTCACTCATCACCTGTTCTGCAAAATCAGGAAAGCCCCAGCATAATTGACACCACAAACCAAGAGCCTCAAGCCGCTCACTCATTTGATAAAGTGCTTTTGCCAGTCGAGTACACAATATAGGCTGACTCTTCCAATCTGGAACAGCAAGAACAGATTCACGCACTCCAGGCCAATCCAGCAATTCACTCAATACCCAGGAGCAATGCAATTTAGGAGTCTCAATATCAAAGGAACGCCCAGATAAAGCATCACTCAAAACATGCCAAAGTGGAGCAATAATATCTCGCGCCTTCCCTCCAGAAAGCTCATGAACAAACGGCATAATATAACGCTCCAGAACCATCACATCCTGCTCAACACGCCTGCCATACTGCCCACACTCGAGAGATTTCATCGCATCGCAAAATAACTTTCCAGGCTTGATAAAGTGGTGATTCGGCTCACAGAGCAACAGATCATTTAATATTTTTTTTGTCTCTGATATACGCCGATCAAGCAAGGAGTGACATAGCGCTTCAGCAATAATCGAAGTGCGATCATCTAAAAAAAGGTCTAACTGTGGGACACCGCTTTTTAAACGCGTGAAATGTGTCTGGTAGAGAGCAGAAATTTCATCACTGTTTCTTTCACAAAAGAACAACAAACCCTCGCCTTTAACTCCCCATCGACGATAGGAATGCACTTCAGCTTGCATTCCTAAATGCTGCAACCAAAGTGCGGCTTGATTTAAACGTTCTCGAAGCGCATCAATCGCACCATCAACAACCTGCTCAAGAGATGCTTTTTTTCCATAACGCCAAGCTTCGTAATTTTCGTACTTCAGAAAGCCTTCATGAAGTAAAAGCTCGACAGGAGAATATGTACCCTGTGTTTGCAATAGATAATCAATTGATGCCTGTAGTTTTGGCTCAATGGAGTAATTTATTTTACGTTTGCGCGCCATACCTGGAGCCTCACAACTGTTCATTCTCCCTTTAGATTTAAGGAAGTGATCCTTTTAACTCAAACGCCATAACAACAGCATCTTCACGGTTTTCATGAGCTGGATAATAACCTTTGCGCAGACCCACCTCACTAAAACCAATACGACTGTAAAATTCAATCGCTCTTTTATTAGAACGACGAACTTCAAGAAAAGCGGCTTTAACTTTAACACGACATGCATACAGCAACAAACGCATTAACATGGATCGCCCTACCCCTTGTCGCTGCATTTTAAACTTGACACAAAGATTTAAAATCTGGGCTTCGTCAGCAACGCAGGAGATCACACCATAAGCAATAATCACTTCATGCTCGACCATAACGCAAGCATAATAGCCATCACCCAAACAACTTTTGAAAATATTTTCACTCCATGGAAACTCAAATTCAGATTCTTCAATAGCACAAACAGAGATTAGATCTGCATCCGTCATATTTCTAAATTCTGGCTCCAAACATAGCTCCATATTAAAAATTAGCCATAAAATATGGATTGGGCTCGCTGAAGGTCAATCCAGGCTTTGCGCTTCTCTCTGGGCGAACGTAATAAATAGGCAGGGTGATACGTCACAACGACAGGAATATCACTCTCACCATAAGTATAGTTTTGACCACGCATTTTCCCTATCGGTGTATCCGTTTTCAACAAGTTCTGGGCAGCAACACGCCCAACCGCTAAAATTATTTTTGGCTGAATGAGTAATATCTGTTGTTTTAAGTAGCCCTCACATGATGTCACTTCTTCAGGAGTAGGGTCACGATTTCGTGGTGGACGACATTTGAGGATATTCGCAATGTAAACCTGATCTCGAGGCAGCCCAATAGCAAGCAGCATGGCATTAAGCAGCTGCCCAGCTCGCCCAACAAAAGGTTCACCCTGGCGATCTTCATCAGCACCTGGTGCTTCCCCAACCACCAACCAATCAGCCTTTTGATTTCCAACACCAAAAACGGCTTGCGTACGTGTTTCAGATAGACCACAAGCGGTACAAGAGCCAACTTCAGGTCGCAGTGTTTGCCAATCAAGAGGGGCTTCAATATCTTGCGATACCTCTGAAGCCACCTCTTTTTGATCAGACGGCAAGTCATGATCTTGCCGTGATTGCCAGACTTGTATCCCCATCGCTTCGAGATACTGATGCCGTATATATTCTGGCAACTGCAAGATTTTAACCTCCGTCAAACCTGTGGATGCGCACGGTCACAAGGCACAAGTACTTTATTGATTGCATTTATGTACGCTTTAGCAGATGCCTTAACAATATCAGTATCTGCACCTTGCCCATTAACAACTCGGCTCTCTTTCTCGATGCGTACACTGACTTCACCTTGAGAGTCAGTTCCCTTAGTAATGTTGTTGACAGAGTATATTTGAAGCTTAACACCACTACCTACAATTGACTCAATTGCCTTATACGTTGCATCAACAGGGCCACTACCCAATGATTCACCCTTTTTTTCTTCGCCATTAAACATCAAAGTCACAACAGCCAAAGGTGTTTCTCCCGTCTCAGAACAGACTTTAAGAGAGATTAATTTTACGCACTCATTTTTTGCCGCAATACTGATATCAGTGACCAAAGCCATAAGGTCATCATCATAGATTTCGTGTTTTTTATCCGCAAGCGCTTTAAATTGAACAAAGGCACTATTAACAGCCTCTTCTGAATCAAAATCAAAACCCAACTCTTTAAGGCGTGTACGGAAAGCATTACGCCCAGAGTGCTTTCCAAGCACCATCCGATTAGCGCTCCATCCTACGTCTTCAGCACGCATAATTTCGTATGTTTCACGATTCTTTAACACACCATCCTGATGAATCCCAGACTCATGAGCAAAAGCATTCGCTCCAACAATCGCTTTGTTGGGTTGCACTGCAAATCCAGTAATACCTGACACCAGACGACTGCACGGTACAATTTGTGTTGTATCAATATTGACCTGACAGGAAAAAAGATCCTGACGAGTGCGCACCGCCATAACAACTTCTTCCAATGCCGCATTACCCGCACGTTCGCCTAAACCATTTATTGTACATTCAACCTGGCGTGCACCGTGTGCGACAGCAGAAAGTGAGTTTGCAACAGCCACACCCAGATCATTATGGCAATGCACCGAAAATATCGCTCTATCTGAATTTGGAACATGCTTGATCAAACGTTCGATCAAATCACCAAACTGATGAGGCAAATTGTATCCAACGGTATCAGGGATATTAACTGTACGAGCTCCGGCATCAATCACCGCTTCAAGCACACGACATAAAAAATCAAAATCTGAACGCCCTGCATCTTCAGGGGAAAACTCTACGTCATCGGTATATTGCCTTGCATGTTTCACTGCCATCACCGCCTGTTCGACCACTTGATCAGGCGCCATACGTAATTTCATTTTCATATGGATCGGTGAAGTTGCAAGGAAGGTATGAATACGACGGCGTGATGCACCTTTAAGCGCCTCAGCAGCACGATCAATATCACGCGTCAAGGCTCGTGCCAGAGCACATACTGTGCTATTTTCAACTGTATTCGCAACCGCTTGCACAGATTCAAAATCACCCTGACTTGCAACAGGAAAGCCCGCTTCGATCACATCAACACCTAACCGCTCAAGCCCTTTAGCGATAAGCACTTTTTCATCACGCGTCATTGAAGCGCCAGGACTCTGCTCGCCATCACGCAACGTAGTATCAAAAATAATTAATTTATCACTCATCATCGACCCCAAAAGCTGCGGTACTGTCTAATACATACCACATCAAAATTTCATGTAAATTTAATAGTTTGGCTGCGTTTTTCCTCGCCAGGTGGAATTGCGTGGCCTGCCTTACGGCAGTCGCAGAGTGAATAAAAGATAAGATATAAAAGAAAAACAGAATGCACACGCAAAACCCTTATTACCAAAAAAGAATAAGGATTCAAAAAAATTATGCGTTGTATTGAATATGTTCATGACATTACAGAGCGTATATTGATTTTAGTCACCTGTAAACTAAAATCAATCTATCGCCATTATTGCATGACTTTACGAGCATAATCAGATAACGGGATAAACTGCCCATCCTCATCAATATGCAAAATACCGTCCAGATAAATGACACTTTCTCGCTGGAGGTCGGATAATTGATTCCATATTTTCAATGATTCTGGATTAATATTTTTTTCATTACTGAATGAAGAAGTTACTGGAAATATCTCAGCCATCGGTATATCTTCATCAAAACTGGATATACCAGCACCTGCCGAAGTCAAAAATGCATCACGGAATCCAGCATCACGAATCGTCCGCAAAACAGCGACTGCCTCAGATCGAGAAGCATAGTGACCAAGCTTTATTAGTGTAAGACCATACACTGACTCCTCGGTATATAATGCACCATACTCTTCAGCAGCACTAAAGATATTCATATCTGGATTTTTATATGCGCCCAACTGAATCGAATAAGAACCATTATCAGCATCAGCCTGGGTATTAAACCCTGCCAAGAATAAAATCAAAAATAAAATTATTACTTTCATAAAAATTATTGCCTATAAATACACTTGAAACCACTCTGATCAGGCCAATTATCTCATGCTCACCAAGCCACTAACCGAAGCGTCATTATACAAAAAAAGGCTCAGCAGAAGCGGAGCCTTTTTTATCACACAAAATATAACCTAAACAAGATTAGCTTGGATTCACACCGAGTGCTTTCACAGTTTTAATATTCAGGTACTTATCAACTGGCAACTTATTTGCTTTTTGAAAAGATTTAACTGCTCTCATTGTTTCCCACCCAATCACACCGTCAATCGGGCCGGGGTTATACCCCTTAGCTTTCAAGGCACGCTGAATAGTCGTGATTTTACTTCTCGTCATATTAGTTTCACAAAGAATTTCACGCCATTCCATATGACCATCTTTAACTTTCTCAGTACGAGTAACCGTCTGATACTCTTCAGGAATAGTGATTCGCTTCTCTTGAGCCGGTGAAACCAACTTTGTAACTTTAACCGTTTTATATTTAGCTGGAATGGCCACTTGACGGGTTGTCGCAGCGCTATCAACTATTTTTTTCTTCACAGTTTTATAAACTGCTGGCTCATCAATAGTACGAGTTGTCGCGGGTGTTTTAACAACACGCTTTGTAATTGTTTTATAAACAGCAGGCACTTCGACAAGACACATGATCTCGCCAGTTGCATCATTAATTTTCTGTATGGGTCCTGTACCTTTTTGCCACTCAGTGTGAGCCGCTTTAACCAGCACTTTTTCAGACTCTGTTCCATAAGTCGCTGGCACTTTTACCAAGCGCTGTGTTGCAGGTTTTACAAGTACACGCTCTTCAGTCCATTTATAGGTTGCAGGAATAACTTCCAAGCGAGTTGACTCCTCCTGAACCAATACACGCTCTGTCACAGTTTCATAACGAGCCGGAATGATTTCCATTCGCTCTGAAGCAGCTCTTTTTAATACTTTTTCAGTAACTGTTTTATGCACAGGCTCAACAAATGCACGAGCAAAACATTCACCTGGACCCGCATTAGGCGGAAACAATGCGTCACCACTCGCGACCATCGGAGCCGGTGCAATAGCTGTCTGGCTTTCCAGTGAAGTCACCCGAGATTGAGCAACTGACAACTGCTCTTCCAACTGGGCTGTTTGAGAACCCACTTGTGATTCACGCTCTAGAAGCTTTGCTTCACGCGCTTTAAGCTCTGTCAGTTGCGCTTCAAGCGCAGCAGATTTTTCATTTTCAATCGCACTGGCTGCCTTATCTCCAGTCGCACTACAAGCAGAAAGCAACACACCAATGGCAACAGCAGGTGCAACCTTTGTAAAAAGAGGTTTCATCATTATTATTTCTCCCATCCAAACCAAATTTTGATTATTATCGAACGCACATTTCAACCTCAAGTCCAGCACGAGGTAGATCCCAGCTCAAATTATAAAATAAAACCAGCTCAATTAAAATATAAGTAGATTCACTTACTTGAATTGCTACGTTTACTACGCAATTTCCATAAGGTAATAGCAACACCAGAAACAGCATAAACAAAGGCCGTCGCAAACAGAATCTGTGAAGGACTGATTGATATAAAAACAAAAATGAGAACAACCACTAAAATTGCAACAAACGGAACCTTACCTCTCAGATCAAAATCTTTAAAACTATGGTAACGAACATTGCTCACCATTAGTAAGCCCGCAGCAATCGTCAATACAAAGGCAAACCCCGCATAACTATCACCTTCAACTTGATATTCAGCTCCAACCCAAACCATCCCTGCAATTAACGCGGCAGCAGCGGGACTGGCCAACCCCTGAAAGAAACCTTTGCCAACTGCCCTTGCTTGCGTATTAAATCGAGCCAATCGCAATGCTGCCGCCGCCGTGTATAAAAATGCGGCCAACCAACCTAACTTCCCCATGGTTTGCAACGCCCATATATAGATGACCAAAGCTGGCGCTATTCCAAATGAAATCATATCTGCCAAACTATCGTACTCTTTACCAAAGTCACTCTGCGTATTTGTCCAGCGCGCGATACGGCCATCAATACCATCCATTAACATCGCAACAAATATCGCAACAGCCGCCGCTTCAAAACGCTCATCCATAGCAGCCACAATTGCAAAAAAACCAGCAAAAAGGCCAGCCGTAGTAAATAAGTTAGGCAGCAGATAGATACCCTTGTGACGCTTTGTTTCATTTAAATCATTCCCCATAACCCCACCTTTTTTATTATGACTATTTTTAAATTAACTCAATACTTGGGAAACCGTATAAAAAGAACCAAACACAACAATACGGTCTTGCTGCTCCGCTACTGATAATGCCGCCTGGTGTGCAGCCAGCACACCATCATACGTAGTAATTGGCTTGCTCACTCCAGCTTCACCAAGAACGGTTACCAACTCATTTGAAGTCAGGCCACGCGAAACATCCAGTCCAGCAACATACCAGCGATCCACAACATGAGCCAACTCCTGAACAACTCCAGCAACATCCTTATCACGTAACATTCCCACCACAGCAAATGTTTCACCCTTTTGCACTTCACTTTGCAACGTCTCTGCTAAAGTGCGTGCCGCTTGAGGATTATGTGCCACATCAAAAATTTGCTGAATACCACTCTCAGATATAACCACCTGCATTCGACCATTCAACTTAACCTGAAGCAGACCTTGGCAAATAGCTTCACGAGTCACATTCAGTTCAGATGACAGCTGCTCAAGAACCATTAAAACGGCTGCGGCATTCTGTTTTTGAAATACACCCTTCAGGCTCGGCAAGGGCAGCCCTTCAATACGAGCCCTCCTTCCTTGCCAACTCCAACCTTCAGCATGATCCGAAAGTTCAAAATCTACACCCGCTCGATAAAGTGATGCGCCTATTGAATCAGCATGAGAGAGTAGGCTCTTAGGTGGATTGATATCGCCACAGACAGCGGCTTTTTCAGAACGAAATATACCGGCTTTCTCAAATCCAATCGCTTCTCGATCAGACCCTAGCCACTCCACATGGTCGATATCAATCGTCGTCACCAAAGCAACATCTGCATCTAGCACATTAGTTGCATCCAGACGACCGCCCAACCCCACTTCAAGAATAACGACATCAAGCGGAGCTCGGTAAAAAATATCAATCGCCGCTAATGTGCCAAATTCGAAATAGGTCAAAGAGGTTGATTGACGTGCCTGATCCACATGATCAAACGCATCACAAATCATATCGTCGCTGACAGCATGGCCATCAAGCCGAATACGTTCATTATAGGTAAACAGATGTGGAGAGGAGTAAGTGCCTACACGATAACCCGCAGCCAGTAATATTGATTCAAGCATCGCAACAGAAGAACCTTTACCATTGGTTCCAGCCACCGTAATTAATTGAAAATTACGTGTTTTTAACGCAAGACGATCAAGCACTTCGCGCACCCGACCCAAGCCCAAATCAATTGTAGATGGGTGCAGCGACTCTTGCCACTGCAACCACTCATCAAGCGTATTAAAACGAGCCAAGCTAATACCCGCTAAACAACAGGGCCCGACAACACGTCATCTTCATCCTGTTTTTTAATCGGCTGTTGAGTCAATATCGCCAACATATTATGCAATCGATCACGCATATGGCGGCGATCTACAATCATGTCAACTACACCATGATCTTGCAGAAATTCACTGCGCTGAAAGCCTTCGGGCAGCGTTTCACGAACAGTTTGTTCAATAACGCGTGGCCCGGCAAAGCCAATAAGCGCTTTAGGTTCAGCCACATTAATATCCCCCAGCATCGCCAGACTTGCTGAGACTCCGCCCATGGTAGGGTCAGTCATCACTGAGATAAATGGAATGCCCTTTTTACTCAAACGTGCTAATGCTGCGCTGGTTTTTGCCATCTGCATCAAAGAGAAAAGCCCCTCCTGCATTCTTGCACCACCACTGGCGGTGAAACAGATAAATGGACTATTTTTTTCAATACAGATATCAACACCGCGTACAAATCGCTCCCCCACCACAGAGGCCATTGACCCACCCATAAAACGAAATTCAAATGCAGCAGCCACCACAGGCAACTCTTTGAGCTGCCCTTGCATCACGATCAATGCATCCTTTTCATCTGTATTTTTTTGTGCTTGATTTAAACGGTCACGATATTTTTTACTATCACGGAATTTGAGAATATCAATAGGCTCAAGATCAGCGCCAATCTCTTCACCACTCTCTTTATCTAAAAACAGATTCAGCCGTAAGCGCGCACCAATTCGCTCATGATGGTCACATTTTGGGCAAACATAATGGTTACGCTTCAGCTCGGCACGATACAACATCGACGTACACGAAGAGCATTTTGTCCAAACGCCTTCAGGGACTGATTTCTTGCCAGCACTCTCTGTTCGGATTTGTGAAGGTAATAAATTGGATAGCCAGCTCATTTTTTAATTTCCAGATTATAAAATAACTCAATTTGCATCCATCGCTTGCCGCATAGAACGAAGCACACTGGATATATCACTGATTAGACGATCACTTCTACCATTGGACTCTTCAACTTTTCGCACCAATGCACTGCCTACAATCACTGCGTCTGCAATTTTTGAAACGGCTGCCGCTGAGCTTGCATCTTTAATGCCAAAACCAACACCAATCGGTAAATCAGTCAAACGACGAATCTGCGCCACCTTCTCTTCGACAGCGCCAACATCAAGATTACCTGCGCCCGTAATTCCTTTAACAGCCACATAATAAACAAAACCACTGGCAACTGCACATATCTTGCTGATACGCGCTTCATTTGTGGTGGGTGATAACAAAAATATCGGGTCACATGGCTGACCTTTCAAAGCAAGCAATAAGTCACCCGCTTCCTCAGGGGGCAGATCAACCGTCAATACACCATCCACACCCGCTTGGCCTGCTGCCTGCGCAAAGTGCTTGACTCCCATCACTTCAATCGGATTCAAGTAGCCCATCAAAAT
>VAPF01014439.1_pt1 | contig 17408 bp, 21 predicted proteins | sample 3393931 | NCBI WGS metagenome assembly VAPF01 (sample SAMN08290437, study PRJNA428436) | hydrothermal vent metagenome | isolation source: Deep-sea hydrothermal vent chimney | place: Atlantic Ocean: South-mid Altantic Ridge | depth 2773 m m | reverse complement strand
GGGGGGCGAAGATGGGGTACAGCTGAGTAGTTACAAACGATTAATATTTTAAAGGCGGAATATAATATGAAAGTAAGAGCATCAGTCAAAAAAATATGCAGCGACTGTAAGGTTTTTAAAAGAAAGGGTGTGGTACGTGTTTCCTGCAAAATTAAGAAACATAAACAACGCCAGGGATAATTTCTAAGGCCGTAAGCATGGCCCATAGGGTTGACAAGATAAAATTCAAATTGGGAGTATCATCTTGGCACGTATAGCAGGTGTTGATTTACCGAGAAATAAGCATATGGAAATTGCTCTGACCTATATCCATGGAATAGGCAGAACAACGGCTCGTAAGATATTACAGGCCGTTAATATCGACTTTAATTATAACAGCGATAATCTTGATGATAATCAGGTTGCCTCAATCAGAAAAGTTATAGAAACTGATTATACGGTGGAAGGTGACCGGCGCCGTGAGGTCGCAATGGATATTAAAAGGATGATGGATCTCGGTTCATATCGAGGGCTTCGTCATCGTAAGGGTCTGCCGTGTCGTGGTCAGAGAACCAGCACCAACGCCAGAACCAGGAAGGGCCCAAGACGTGTTGGTGGTCGTAAGTAGTTGAAATTAGAAATATTTTAGTCTTAGGAGAACAGGATGGCAGGTCCGAGAAGACGTACTAAATCAAGAGAGAAGAAGAATGTTCCGGAGGGGATTGTCAGTATTAAATCCACCTTTAATAATACACTGGTGACCTTTGCGGATAAGCAGGGAAATGCCGTTTCCTGGTCTAGTTCTGGCTGCCTGGGTTTTAAGGGGTCAAGGAAAAGTACGCCTTTCGCAGCTCAAAGTGCCGTTGAAACTGCGGCCAGAAAGGCCATGGATCATGGAATGCGCAAGGTCGAAGTAAATATAACTGGCCCCGGCCCTGGTCGTGACGCGGCTCTGCGGGCTCTGCAGCAGGTTGGTCTTGAGGTCAGCAGGATTTGTGATGTGACCCCAATTCCCCATAATGGCTGTAAGCCGCCTAAAAGAAGAAGGGTTTAAGTCCCTGAGCTTGAATTAAAATCTATTGGTTCGGATTTACCTAATAAATTAGGAGGAAGTACATTGGCAAGATATACTGGTGCTCTTTGTCGTCAATGCAGACGTGAGCAAATAAAGCTTTTCCTCAAGGGTGATCGGTGTTATTCCGACAAATGCGCCTTTGAAAGGCGGTCTTATGCCCCGGGGCAGCACGGCCAGGCCCGGATGCGTAAAATGTCGGATTATGCCATTCAGTTGCGGGAGAAGCAGAAAGTAAGAAGAATGTATGGCATGTTAGAGGGGCAGTTCCACAAGTATTTTGTAATGGCAGATCGAGCTAAGGGTGTAACTGGTGAGAACCTGCTTGTCTTATTAGAGCGCCGCCTTGATAATGTTGTTTATCGTCTTGGCCTGGCTTCTTCCCGTAATCAAGCTCGCCAGATGCTGCGTCATAATCATTTTTTAGTTAATGGCCGTAAGACGAATATTCCCTCATTCCTGGTTTCCGTTAATGATGAAATAACCGTTAAGGAAAAAAGTCGTAAAATTGAAGCCTTAAATGACAGCCTTAGTGCGGTGGTTCGTCGTGGTGTCCCCAGCTGGCTGAAGCTGGATAAGGATAAATATGTGGGGACAGTCCAGGCTTTACCCGATCGTGAAGAAATCACCATGCCTATTCAGGAAAATCTTATCGTTGAACTTTACTCTAAATAAATGTTAGGCCTTATCTAAACAGACACTAACTATGAATGATTATATCAGCATCGTTAACGGTGCTGGTTACGATCATATATAAAAAAGATTATGACTGAGACTGAGAATAATATACAGCTGGATTCAGATCCATTCTATCGTAACTGGACGGAGCTGATTTTACCGGAGAGACTTGATATTGATCCGGCAACTCATACCGAGCGCTATGGTAAATTTTCCTGCCAGCCCCTTGAGAGAGGTTTTGCTACTACCGTGGGGAACTCCTTGCGGAGGGTTATGCTGTCCTCTATTCAGGGCGCTGCGATTACCTCTGTGAAGATAGAGGGCGCTGATCATGAGTATGCCATTTTATCTGGTATACTTGAGGACGTTACCGAGATCATTCTGAATCTCAAGGAGGTTCGTCTGCATTTAAAATCATCTGAGCCGGCAGTTATTAAAATTGAAAAAACTGAGAGCGGGCCGGTTACTGCGGCGGATATCATCTCTCCTGACGGCCGGGTTGAGGTGATGAATCCTGAACAGCATATATGTACTATTAGCGGTGAAGACGGCCGCTTTGCCGCTGAATTTCAGGTGAGATGGGGTAAGGGCTACAGCCCTTCTGAAAACAACAAGACCGAAGATATGCCGGTTAGTGCCTTTCCTATTGACGCTATTTTCTCTCCCATTCAAAAGGTCAAGATTATCGTGACTCAGGCCCGGATTGGCCAGAGAACCGATTACGACAAACTGGCCATGGAAATTCATACGGATGGCAGTATTACGCCTGAAAACGCCTTGGCTTATGCCGCCAAGATAATGAAGGCGCAAATGCAGATTTTTGTCAATTTTGATGAGGATAATGTCGAGCCTGAGGCCGAATTAGTAGAGGAAAATTCTAATATCCCCTCCAATGAAAATCTCTTCAGGAGTGTTGAGGATCTTGAACTGTCAGTACGTTCAGCTAATTGTCTGCGCAACGCGGAGTTGAATTATATTGGGGAATTGGTTCAGAAGACTGAGGCGGAAATGCTCAAAACTAAGAACTTTGGGCGCAAGTCCCTCAATGAAATCAAAAAATTACTGGCTGAAATGCAGCTGACTCTGGGGATGAAGCTTGAAGGCTGGGAGCCCCCCCAGGGTGATTCTACGGAAAATTAGGGTATAAAAGCCACATAGAGAGGTTAGAAGATAATGAGACACGGAAAAGCAGGAAGACGTTTGGGACGCACTACTTCCCACCGCCGGGCAATGGTTAGAAATATGGTTACTTCCTTGCTGGAGTATGAGAGGATAGTGACTACCACTCCCAAGGCAAAGGAGGTACGCAGAGTTGCTGAAAAGATGATTACTCTGGCAAAACGCGGTGATCTGCACGCTCGCCGTCAGGCCCTGGCCTTTATTAAGGATAAGTTGATAGTCGCCAAGCTCTTTGATACCCTGCGGGATGAGTATATGGATAGAAATGGTGGTTATACCAGAATTATTCAAACCGGTAACCGGATTGGTGATGCCGCTCCCATGGCGATTCTTGAGTTGGTCAATTATCGTGAGGATAGTGATGAGGATAGTGAAAACTAATAAATAAGTCCACACCACATCTCACTGTACGAAAAAGGCTAATGTTTTATTATAAACATTAGCCTTTTCTATTTATTTATCAGCCGCCGTTTTTTTACAGTTATTCGCTTAAGTGAAAGTTAAGCGATTAAAACCACCGGCCGGAAACCATGGCCGACTGGCACTTATATCATTAATCTCAATAAGATAAACTTCTAAGATCAGATAGGTTTTTGTACCTTTACGGACGCAGACGGTCATCGTTCTGCCATGATGCCCCAGAGCGGTATGGAGATGAATTTTAGGGATATTGTTTTCATCCCGGAACAGGCTTCCGACTCCGATAACCTCCTGTGGTTCATCAACTGTGGCCCAAACTGGATCGGGAGGCATGGTGGCCTCCTTCGGCCCGGTAACGACCTCGGCTTGGCGCAGCCCACCGATTATATTGAACCAGCCGGCCTTGATATTCTCTTTCTCGGCCAAGGTTGAGAGTGAATTCAGAAAATCATCGCCATCGTCAAAGCGGATGGTAAATATGCGGCCGATATTGCCAGTTTTGTATTCCATTATCTATTAATCGCATTATTGTTCGGGCAGATCAAACTGACCTTTAACCCTAAAATTACTTGATATACCTTTTTTCTTCCCGACCGGGAAGTGAAGGCCTTATCAGCCGCAGTCTGTCGCATCGTAGGGATCATAGGTGTCAGCGGCATTTTTATAAAGGTAATCGTTTAGTCGGGCAATCTGTTCTTCGGAAAGATTACCCCAGCTACCATTTTTGGCGCATATCGGGTACCTCTCAGCAAATACCCTGTTCCAGCCTTTACGCACCTTGGACTCGGTGTAGAGAAATTTGGCTCCTTGTTTACTACCTCGATGATGGCAAACCTTACAGCTATTCACGAAGACCTTGTAGCCCTCCCAGAGGGTGGCATGAGTAAATATACGGCAGGTCTTGGTTGTCGAGTCGTAGCGTTTCAGCGGACTGGATAGAGCCAGATTTGATGAGACAAAGAGAAAAAAAGCAGCGCACAGAATCAAAAAACAACTTTTCATGGATAAAGTCTCCCTTAAGATTTATAGATACCACAAGGTGTCACGAAATATTTTAATCTCTTGAGAATCTTTGTCAAGTGATATAAAATATTGGATTTTTCCTATTTACAATAGCTAAGAACCACAGGTTCTCGGGAGTCTTTATGCAAAGTAATTCAGAGGTTGATCGTACATATCCGCCAGAGGTTCGGATAGTGCAATTGGGCGAGCGCCGGATTATCCTGGTTGGTACCGCCCATATCTCGCAAAAATCAGCGGAATTGGTGCGTCGGGTCATAGAGCAGGAACGGCCGGATTGTGTTTGTATTGAACTGGATCAAAAACGTTATGATTCACTGGCCAAGAAGCAGCGCTGGGAGTCCATGGATCTTAAACAGATTATCCGCCGGAAACAACTATCAACCCTGGTCGTAAATTTAATTTTGGCCTCATATCAGAAGAAGATGGGAGCCCAGCTGGGGGTTATACCAGGTTCGGAACTGATTGAGGCTGCCCAGGCAGCCCGGGACAACGATATTCCCGTCGCCCTCTGTGACCGTGAGGCACGGGTTACTTTGCGCCGGGCCTGGCGGGCCACCTCTTTCTGGAAGAAAAGTTATCTGCTGGCCAACCTTGCCGCCAGCCTCTTTGACAACACCGAGCTCAGTGAAGAAAAGCTGGCTGAATTGAAGAAGCAGGATGTTTTGACCGAATTGTTGAATGAACTGGGTGATAGTCTGCCTGAACTGAAAAGGGTGATTATTGATGAGCGTGATACCTTTCTGGCTGAAAAAATAAAGGCCGCTGAGGGTAAGAAGCTGGTGGCGGTGATCGGGGCCGGACATCTTGAGGGGACGCTGAAGGCCCTCCATGAAGATCGCAGCGCGCAATTGGCTGATATAGACAGCATTCCGCCGATTTCAGCCCTATGGAAGGTCTTGGGCTGGTCAATACCCGCCGTGATTATTGCCTCCATTGCCTTTATCGGCTGGCATAAGGGCGGGGCGGCGGCCGGGGCAAATATTATTTACTGGATATTAGCCAACGGTATTCCTTCGGCCATTGGTGCCGCCCTTGCCCTGGCTCATCCCTGGACAATTTTAGGGGCCTTTGCCGCGGCTCCCATTACCAGTCTTACCCCGGTGATTGGGGCGGGGTATGTGACGGCCTTTATTCAGGTAATGGTCAGACCGCCGGTGGTGAAGGAGTTCGAGACCGTGCTGGAGGATATGGGAACCTGGCGCGGCTGGTGGCGGAATAGATTACTCAAGGTCGTAATGGCTTTTCTGCTGCCAGGCTTTGGCTCAATGATCGGCACTTGGGTAGGGGGAGCGCGGATTGTTTCTAATGTATTTTAGGATTATTACAAAATTATAACCGAATATTACTGCATAAAATTACGATAATGAAAAATAAAAAAAAGCGTCTAACCAATACTGTGATTAATAAAAGAGAGACTCGTCATTTACGTGCCCTGGGGCATCACCTCTCGCCTCTTGCCATGCTGGGCCGGGAAGGGGCGGCTGATTCCGTATTGGCCGCCATTAATGAGGTTTTGCGTAAACGGGAATTAGTCAAGATCAAGATCCAGAATAACTGCTCTCTGGATCGTCAGGAGGCGGCAGCAATAGTCAGTTCCGCCAGCGGGGCGGCAGTGGTGCAGGTAATAGGCCGCATAATTTTACTCTATCGTCCTAATCCTGATTTACCAGCTGAGCAAAGAATAAGGTTTTAATGGCTGCTGATACGCTTTTTAAGGACGGGGCCGCACCGGTGGACGACTTTAAATTTAATGTTAGGGTCGCTGAGGTCTTTGATGATATGCTGGGCCGCAGTATACCCTTTTATAATGAGGTGATTGGGATGACGGCTCAACTTCTGGCTCGTTTTCTCAGGCCTGAGGGCCGGGTTTATGACCTGGGATGTTCCACCGGCAATAGTCTGATGGAACTGGCTCGGCGGCTCGCTCATCTCGATTTGCAATTTATTGGTATTGACAACTCCGCTGCCATGATTAAAAAGGCGCGCTTGAAGGCGGAGATGTATGGCAAGGAGGATAGGCTGCGTTTTGAATGCGCTGATATAATGAATTTGAATCTGTGCTCACCAGCGGCGGTGATAATGAATTATACCCTGCAGTTTATCCGCCCCATGATGAGACCTGATTTTATCCGGGCTCTTTATGCCATTATGCCTTCTGGCGCAGTGTTGATTATCAGTGAGAAATCCATTAATCATGATCCCCTCTTTAATCGTGCTTTTCTGCAGTTTTATCTCGATTTCAAACGACGGCAGGGCTATTCAGAAATAGAGATTGCCAAGAAACGTGAGGCCCTGGAGAACATCCTTATCCCTTTTTCCAACCAGGAGAATATTGAGCTCCTGCGTCAGGCCGGTTTCCGCCACATTGAGACCTTTTTCCAATGGTTTAATTTCTCATCGTTTATCGCCCTGAAGGAGTAGCCGGGATGCCTGAATATCTTGCCTTTATGCCCCAGGCCCGTCAAGAGGCGGTGCGAGCTCTGCATACCGTGATGCAGGGTCGTCTAAGGCAGAACAAAAAGGGCTTTCGGCGTTTTCGGGAACCCTGTGAATCGCTAAGCGGTATCCGGGCCCGGCAGTTATCCTTGGCCACCGACGTGGTAAAGATCGGAGATCGTGATGAACTAAGCCCCGATGAGCAGCAGCTCGTTTATCGGGCTATGCGCCAGTTCATGCCCTGGCGCAAGGGGCCATTCTCGATTTTTGGGATTGATATTGATGCCGAATGGCGCAGTGAACGAAAATGGCGGCGTCTGGAGTCGGTTCTGCCCCCCCTGCGGGGTAAGGTAATCGCCGATATTGGCTGTAATAATGGCTATTATATGTTCAGGATGGCGGCTGCTTCTCCAGCACTGGTGTTGGGCTTTGAACCTTATCTACAGCATTATTATGCCTTTAAAAGCCTTAATGGCATGGCTGGTCTACCCAATTTGGCGATTGAACCCTTTGGGGTGGAGGATATAGGCCTTTTCCCTGAGACCTTTGAGGTTATATTCCTCATGGGGATTATATATCATCGGATATCGCCGCTGGGTATGTTGAAGGAGATAAGGGCGGCTTTACGCCCCGGCGGCTGCCTTATTGTGGAGTCGCAGGCCATTCCCGGTGAGGAGTCTGTGGCTCTGTTTCCGGCTGAACGTTATGCCAAGGTACCAGGCACCTATTTTGTCCCAACCGCTACCTGTTTACAAAATTGGCTGCTGCGGGCCGGGTTTACCAAAGTAGAACTCTTCTGCTCTCATCCCATGTCCAGTCAGGAACAGCGCCGTACTGACTGGATGACCTTTGAATCTTACGAAGATTTTATTGATGCTGATAATCCGCAACTGACGGTAGAGGGCTATCCCGCCCCCAAGCGGGTCTATTTTAAGGCTTTTAAAGCGTCATGATTTATGTATATTTGGTAAGCGCTCAATAAACCACACTCTTGACTTTATAATCTCTCGAAATGTAGCGGTACGACTACGATCGTATGCGAGCGTTTCAGGGTGTTCATGGAGCGCTTACTATATTTGTATGTGCCGTTCTGTCCTTAGCTCGTCCGCAGAGTTATCAGCCCGCGCCGGGTGTTATCGCTGAATTTTATTTCACCCCCCTTGAGTAGGCCGAGACGCTGTAAACGCCGGAGGCTGCATTTTTTCTGGCCGTAGAATATGGAGCGGTCGCGTTGTGAGATGGTCAGCTGCCAGGGCTCTTGGGGGGGGGGACGGAGTTTTTTCTTTATCTTGTTGAAGAATATGCGGGCGGCCACCATTTCACCAAGGGCTGGATGGTAGGGGCCAGCCAGTAGATTATCCTCCAATTCTTTAGAGGCGGGCAGACCTATACGAATTACTGGTATGTGATGCTGGCTTAGAATAGAAGCGATCCGGGCGGTGAGGGCAATGGTCTGATTCATGGTTAAGGGCTGGTATTTATGCTGACAATAGAGGTCTGCCAGGCCGCTGCCCTTAATGACCAGGGCTGGATAGAGGCGGACAAAGTCTATCTTCATGGCCGTTAAGCGCCGAACACCCTGCAGGGTGGAGAGCGTGGTCTCCGCTGGCAGGCCCAGTAAGAGCTGAGCCCCGACCTGCAGCCTGGAGGCGCTTAAAAAATTAATTGCCCTTATACTTTGCTCGACGCTATGCCCCCTTTTACTGGCAGCCAGCACTTCGTTGGACATGGACTGAATACCAAGCTCAACGGTTTGTACCCCGTAAGCGCTGAGAAACTCAGCACTTTGGGAGTCAATATAGTCAGGGCGGGTGGAGAGACGAATGGCCTGTACCTCGCCGGAGTCTAAAAAAGGTTGTACTGCCTGGAGCAGTTCTCGTTGTCTGGCTATGGGCAGGGCGGTGAAGCTGCCGCCATAAAAGGCGGTTTCAACCCTGCGCCCCCGGGCAGGAGAACGCCGCAGCCATTGGTGTATTTCATCTCTCACCTCTCGCGTTCCCACCTGCTGGCTTTGCCCGGTTATGGGCTCTTGATTACAGAATACGCAGCGATGGGGACACCCCTCATGGGTAATAAAGATGGGGATAATTAAAGGTGGGGATTGGGCGGTTTTTATCTTCATTGGGGGGATAACTGATTCAGCGCCAGGGCGGCGGCCTTTTGCTCCGCCGCTTTTTTGTTGCCGGCCGTTGCTGAGGCCAGCTCCTCGCCATTCAGCAGTACGGAGACAGTAAAGGACTTGTTATGATCCGGGCCGGAGGAGTCCATTAGGTTGTAAGTGGGAGCCGGGCCGCCATGGTGCTGGGTCAACTCCTGCAGGCGGCTCTTGGCATCGGTAATCTGTATTTTGTCATTGAGCTTCAGGCGGTCAATGAAATGCTCCTCAACCACCCGGCGGGTTGCCTCATAACCGGCATCAACAAAAATAGCCCCGATTACCGCCTCATAGGCGCAGGAGAGTATCGAAGGTTTAGTGCGGCCGCCATTGTTATCTTCGCCCCGGCCTAATAGGATGTAACGCCCCAGATCCAATTGTTTGGCCACCACGGCCAGGCCGCCCTCTTGTACCAAGGTCGAGCGCATTTTGGTAAGTATGCCTTCCGGCTCTTTGGGATAGTGCTTAAATAACAGAAAACCGACTATCAAATCCAGCACCGCGTCGCCCAGAAATTCGAGAGTCTCATTATCATAGCCTGGCAGTTCACTATGCTCGGAGCTGTATGAACGATGGGTCAGGGACCTGATCAGGAGCTTAGGTTTTTTAAAGTGATGGCCCAATTTTTTTTCTAATTTGGCGCATTGGGGGGCTTGTTGCAGAATTAATTTCTTTAATGATTCATTCATTGCATTTTTAACTTGTCAAAAAGCTCAACTACGGCTAATATCAGCCTCTCAATTTAGATGTATGGCGGCGTAGCCAAGTGGCTAAGGCAGAGGTCTGCAAAACCTTTATTCATCGGTTCGACTCCGATCGCCGCCTCCAATTTTATATATAAACCGTGGTCTTTTGACCGCGGTTTTTTCGTTTAATCGCCATCTGTTTCAATTTTATTCCCATTCTTATACCGTTATTGGTTTCTCTCTAAATCGATATAAGCCCATTAAATGACAACACCCGATGCCTCAAAACTTAGGAATCGGGTGTGTTGTCTAAGGCCGGCGGCGCAATAGTTTCTTATTGACTGCCGTAACTGTGGAGGCCGGAAAGCAGGAAGTTTACCCCGTAATATGTGAAGATGACACTTATAAACCCCAGGACGGCTATCCAGGCAATACGCCGTCCTTTCCAGCCTCTGACCAGTCGGGCGTGCAGGGCTGCGGCGTAAAGAAACCAGGTGATCAGTGACCAGGTCTCCTTGGGATCCCAGCTCCAATAAGTACCCCAGGCCTCATTAGCCCAGATGGCCCCGGCTATAATACCGGTGCTCAACCAGACAAAACCGAAGATAATGGTTTTATGAACGGCATCATCAATTATTGGTAGTGCAGGCAGATTGTCTATTATGCTTGTCCCTGAACTCTTTTTCCCTTTTTTATTTCTTTCATGATGGTCTTTGAGCAGATACATGATTCCCAGGCCGCAGGCCACGGCAAAGGAGGCGTAACCGATAAAGCAGGTAACCACATGGCCGATAAGCCAGTTACTCTGCAGAGCGGGAATGAGGGGCTTGATTTCTGAACCGAATTGGGTAGAAAAAGAGGCGTAGGCCATGCTGAAAAAGGCAAAAGGGATGGCGAAGGCACCGATAAGCGGGGTCTTGAATTTCCACTCCAGCCATAGATAAATTATGGCAATGGCCCAGGCAAAAAAGACCAGGGATTCATACATATTGGATAACGGGGCGTGGCCATATCCCATCTGGTATGATTCTACCCAGCGCAAGCCAATACCGGCCGTCTGAACCAGCCAGGCGGCCAGGGTAATGATTGTCGCTAATTTGCCCAGTTTTTCGGCCCGAAAGACGAAGATGGCAATATAGAGTATTGAGGCTGTCAGATAGGCGAAGGTGGTAAAATTCAGTAATTGACTGCTGTTCATGATTTATCCTCTACGATTAATTGACTTGTGGCAAATCTCTTGTAAAGATTGTGCATAGTCTTTTCAAATCCAATCTTATCTTTGTTGCTTTGGCCGCACACCAGGATATTGGTTTTTCCTTTTTCATCAGATACAAAGGCCCATATACGGCGGTGCGACATGAAAAAGATAACGATTAAGCCCAGAATCATCATTATGCAGCCGGTATAGACAATCCAGACCCCAGGATCTTTGGCAACCTGCAGGCCGGTGGCAAACCGTGGACTGACCGTTAGCAGGTAACTGTTGCCGGGTCTTTTAATCCGGACAGAACTGCCTTGATTCATCCAGAAGGTTGAGGGCTGGCCCTTGCCGTCGGAGAACCATATTTTATACTGAAAGCGGCGCATCATATCGGGGCCGGAGACATCAACTATACCGAAGCTGATGTTTTTGCCCGGCCATTTGATGGCCTGGCTGGTCGGGTACTGGAGGATGAATTTTTGCCGAGCCTTGGTCTTTTCATTGCTCAGCTGGGCGGTGAACTGGCCGTTAATGGCTTGATAACTCGCCTGATAGAAGGTCAAACCAGCATATTGTAAGGGATCGTTTACCACAATTGATTTTCTTTTAACTATTTTGCCGTTGCGCTGGATGATTAAATCGGAACGGAATTCCTTGGGCATCCCAGTATCATAATAGGTCAGAAGAAATTTATTACATCTAACGGTGAAGCCCAGTGGAATAGGGGGGTGCTCCGGGGTTGACTGGTACACGACATCGGTACTGCTGCCCTCCGGAATCATTACACTGGCCTTGTAACCGTAAAACTTCCCGACCAGCGCCCCGGCAAAAATTAACAGGATGCTGACATGAACCACGATTACCCCCAGTCTGGTCCAGGAGCCTTTTTGGGAGAAGAGCAGGGTACCGCCCTCTACCTGGCGTTGACTTGTCTTCCAACCCGCCCTGGCCATAATAGTCTGAACTTCGCCGACGGCCTCCTGAGTTTTGCTGCCGGCGCTAAAGGCCCGCCGCATCCCCATCTTCCGTAGGCGGTCAAGCTTGGTGCTCAGGTTATCCATGGTGGCCAACTTCCATAGATGGGGGAAGCGGTCAATGGTACAGATGGTAAGGTTCATGGCAAAAAGGGCCAGCAGGCCCAGAAACCACCATGAATCATACATGTTGGGTATGTCAAGCAGGTGGAAAAATTTAGCGGTACCGGGGCCGTAAAGTTCTATGTAACGGCCCATACTTTCGTTTTGAGGAACAATCGTGCCGATTATGGAGGACCCTGCCAGAGTAAACAGGCAGAAAAGAGCCAGCTTGACAGAGGTGAAAAATTTCCAGATTGGGTTACTCTTTTTTTTAGTCATAATTATTTTCAGGGCAATTAAATCATTAGTGGTAAAATTAAACCAATAACATCTATGTTCGTTTCCCGGCCCAACGGGAATGAACATGGTCTCGGCCAAAAAAAAACCTGCTGTTTGAGGCAGGTTCGCTATATATTAAAACCTTTTTTTAAAAATTCAATTTTTAAATATCATATTTAGCCCATTTCTTCGAGTAGGCGGTCAATGTCGTCCTGACTGGCTTCACCGGAACCGGCATCTTCATCGTCAATCTCTTCCGGTTCCGGGGCTAATTCCTCCTGTAGAGTGCTGCTTTCCTGATTAGTGAAGTGATCCGCCGCCTTGTGAGCCTGAGTCATCCCCTCAGCAAGGGTGAGAGCCGGGGCCTTTTCTTTAATCTCTTGCAGTTCTTTAATTAATATGGCGATCCTTCTTAACGGCAGGCCGATAAATTTACCGGCTATGGCGGCGGTTTTTTTAATTTCCTGCGCGTCATAGCTGATGCTGGCCGCGATATTAATGGCATCCCCGATGGCCTCAGTCACGTCTGAGCCGCCGTCGGCGGCTGAAGACGAAAGATGAAGATTCGTTAGTTTTTCTTTTATCTGGCTTAGCAACCTGGTGCTGTCCACCGGCGCCTTGTTCTCTGCTGCCGGGGCGGAAACCGCCGCTTCTTCAGTGGGAGGGACCTCAAGGGGCAGAAATTGATCCAGGAAAATATCTGCCTGCTGTTGATCCATCTTTTTTAAGAGGTTAGCGGTTTTTTTGTCGGAACAGGAGCCTAACAGGCTGTTAAATATATCGCTCATGGGGAATGACAGAAAACCATCGTCCTCTTTAAGAGAGGCCGCCCGTGGACTGATGAGATCATAAAACTTGTTTTTGTCGAAGATCTCTTCTGCCTTGGCCCTGGCTTTCTGGACGTGTTCTTTCACCGTCTCATTGGTACAGAGTTCATATATGGTTTGGAAAACGGCATCGAAGTTAAACAGGTAGCGGGTAATGGTGGCCGTTGAAACCGGAGCTTGGCCCCCGGCGTTGTTAATCATGGAAATAATTTCCTTGATGAGGGCGGCAGAGCCGTTGCCGTCCTCAGAACTAACGGCAACGGGGGGTATAGCTCGCAAGACCTCCTGGAGTTCATTGGCCATTTCGGATAGATCCTGCAAGCCGTTCAGGGTGGCGGCCCAACTTTCCGGGGCTTCGCCCTCTGGCTGCTTTAGTTCATTGCCGATGCTGGTAAGCGCCTGTTGATAATAATCATCTATATAGGGGGCGGATACTGCTGGTGTCTCTACAGGAGCCGTCGGCTCAGGGGTAACGGAGGGAGGGGGCGGGGCTGCAACTACCGGCTCAGGCTGGGGGGGAGCAGGTGCTTTCTCCACCTCGATTATTTTTTCTATCACCCTGGTTGTGCTGGGCGTATTTGCTGAAATTACTTTGATATTATAGACAATATCCTTAGTGGGGATTCTAAAAAAACCGCTGCAAATCTCCAGAGTTACTTCCGGTATGGTCTCTTGTGTCATAACTGTCTCCAACTCTCCAACTTCTAGTTTATCTACTTTTTATATGGCCCCTTGGCGGCCCTGCTGTAAGTACTCAATAAACCACACTCTTGACTTTATAACATCTCGAAATGTAGCGCGGTACGACTACGATCGTATGTGTGCAGCAGGGTGTTCATGGAACGTTTATGCGCTGATCATGTAAACGGCCGGTAAACCGTACTCCTACCTCAAACTGCTCTTTATTCGGCGTGGCGGCGCACCACATGACATCCCCCAAGGCCTTGAGGATACCTTCATCACTATCGTTACCTGTCCACAGCCAGTTCTGCTCAGCGGCCTGCCAGCCTTTAAAGGTCAGTTCTAAAACGAGCTGGGTGCCTTTGGTAAGTGACTCTGCGGCCAGAAACCGAACTCCGCCGCCGCTGAAATCGCATAATTCCCCCTGGCGTCTGCTGGCCGAGAGGGGGAGTTCTTCAAAAAGGCAGTAGGATATTACCGCCTCCCTCGGTAGACGTTCATGAGAGCGACGTTCCTTAAAAAATTCATTCATGCTGGTTGTCATAAGCCTCTTTCCTGCTGGTCAATTTAGGGAGTTATTCTCATTCGTGACGTGATAATTATGCCTTACGCTATTATTGTAGACATATAAGAATGAAAAAATCAATAAGGATTATGCTTGTTGGCTATTGGCTGGGCCGGGATATTATTAATATGGAAACGCTGCTGGATTTTGCGGAGCGATACCATATGCCCGTGACGGGCGGCGGGGGTTAGAAAGGATTTTAGTTTGCGCTCTAATACCCTGGGGTTTAATTCACTCTCGATGGCTATTACGCCCTCCATGATGATTTTTTGAAGTAAAAGCTCCCGATTGGTGTGCTCCCGGACATTGGCGGCAAAGGGCAGGAAAAAGAAATTAGCAAAGACAATGCCGTAGAGGGTGGAGGTCAGGGCTATGGGGACGGTGGTCAGGATGGTTTGGGTATCGCCAATTCCAGATAACATGCCGATGAGACCAACGACACTCCCCACTAAACCAAAGGCCGGTAAAAAATCGGCGATATTCCTCAGGGCTTGCTCGCATGCCTCCCGGCGGTGTTGGAAAAAACGCATTTCTCCGGTTAGCAGATTGCGGATCTCCTGGGCGCAATAGCCGTCAACCAGCAGGCCCAGCGCCCCGCGCAGGAAGAGGATTGATGATTCCTTTTCGTCTTTTTGCAGGGAAATGAGGCCCTCAAATTTACTCTTTACCGCTAAATTTACCAGAATTTCGACAATCTCCTTGGGCTCTTTTGGCCTCTTGGTGTAAGCGGAAATGATTACCTTGCTGATAATCTGCAGTCGTTCCAGACGATAACTTATGAGAGTGGCGACGGCGGCTCCGCCGATGACGATGAGCAGGCCGGATAGATTAATATAGAGGGCAATATTACTATGCAGGGTGAAGCCAATGGCAAAGATGATAATACATATTGTCAGTCCGATAATATTTTTTCTGGGCATGGCGTTTTTTATGGTGAATGTTTGGTGTCAGGGATCAGATTTTCGGCATTACCGTAGAATAATCGTGGTTTTGCGCCTGTTCGGGAAATAATTATTTCTACCCGCCGATTAAGAGCCCGGTGGGCTGCGCTGTCATTTTTTACCAGGGGTTTAAAGCTGGCTCGTCCTGCAATACTGACCTTATTCGGCAGCAGGCCGATGGTGGTGATCAGGAAGCGGGCCACTGCCGCGGCCCGGGCGGCGGAGAGCTCCCAGTTACTGGGGAAGTAAGCGGAACGAATGGGGATATTATCCGTGTAGCCAACCACCTCAACGTGATAGGGGGTAGAGGCCAGGAGTGGCGCCATTTTTTGCAGGGATTGGCGGGCCGCTGCTTTGAGCTTTGCCTGGCCGGGGTCGAATAATAAATCGCCAGTGAGGATTATTTTTATGGTCTGATCCGGAGTGAGGTTAATGGCGGCAAAATTCCGCAGCCTGTTTTTTTTTATAAAGATCTTGCTGAAGTCGTACATTTTGGTCACGGATTGTCTTACCTGCTGCCGTGAACCGCCCCCCTTCGTCTCTTCACTAAGTCCGCCGGGCGGTAGCGGGTCGGTAAAACTTTTTATCACGGCCTGGCGGCCGCTGGTGCTGCGGCTTAAAAAATCATGGCCGGAATTTTTGTAGGCAAACATCACCAGGAAGAGGATAAACATGGTCATCATAAGGTCTGACCAGGCTACTGACCAATGGACATTGTACATGGGCCGACTGCCTCGTTGGAACAAGCTGGCATCATCCTCCTCCGCCCACCAGGAAGATGGATCATCTGGTGAATTAAGATCGGTCAGTTTCAGGTATCGGCTCTTTGGAGGGCTGCCCGGCAGTTCCTCTATCTCTTGCTCATCCATGGTTTTACTCGTCATAATATGGGATAGTTATCTCTATATATCGGCATATCATGAACTAACGTTAATACTACTTATTTCGTAACTATTGTGTAACTGTTTAGCTGCACTCCATATCTTAAGCACATCTAAGCAGTTACAGTTCGGTGTTTAGGGCAATTTACAGTCACACCTAAATAGTTACACTATAATTGCCTTATTTCAGGAAGGGGAGCAGGGCTTTGAATTCATCGGTGCCCGCTCTTTTTAAGAGTTCGTAGATAACCATTTCCGTATTAATAATCTCACCGCCGATCTGCTTAATCCGCTGCAGACCGCTGTGATAATTCGCGGCAGTTCTTGACGAGACTGCATCGGCTGGAACCAGCATCCGGTAACCGGCCAGCAGGCCGTCCAGGACCGTTTGATAAATACAGATGTGGGTTTCGACGCCGCAAATAATGAGGCTCTTGACGGCGGGGGATAGATTGCCCAGGGCCTGCACAAAGTTTTGGCTGCCAAAACAGGAGAACTCCATTTTGTCTATTGGCGCTTCAGTTAACTCTGCCTTGATGGCGGGCGGGAAATCTCCAATGCGGGCCGCATACTGGGTGGTGCTGAAAATTGGTATTTTGAGGACATGAGCTGCTTTGAGTAAAAGGACGCTATTGTCAATTATCCGTTGCCGTTCATTGATTACCTTCATCAGCCGATCCTGAATATCCACCACCAATAAAGCCGAGTTCTGCGGGGTTAAAAAAAATGGTGCCATCTGTTTTTCTCCTTATATGGTTCGTAATTTCGATGAATTAATTTATAATAATCGTAATTGTTCAGGCATGTGCCATATTTGGAGTCCGCATTTAGTGTAAAGTTTAATTTTCTTGGTTAATACAAATAAAACTCCACTGGACACCACTTGAAAATACTATTAAACCAACAGGGGCAGTCGTTAAATAAATGCCCAGATTTACCATAATAATATATAATAAACTAAATTGGGAAGTCATTACTTTTTGGGGATGTATACGGGCTTAACGGAAATGAGGAGGCAGTGAACATGAAAAAATTTGTGAAATTTATCGGAGTATTGGCGGCATTATCCGTTATCCTGGTGGTGGGATTGAATATTTTTGTGAAATCATATCTCACTGATGCCCGCATAAAAACTTTGGTGGTGCCGCCAGTCGAAAAGGCCCTGGGACGGCGGGTGACTATCGGCAGCATCAAGGTCAGTCTGTTCAGCGGCATAACCATCAATAATTTCGCGGTTAAGGAGCAGGATGGCAAGACTGATTTTATCCATGCCAAGGCCTTTAAAATACGTTACGATCTTATGCCTCTTCTTCGTAAAAAACTGCGGGT
>VAPF01065292.1_pt1 | contig 17428 bp, 14 predicted proteins | sample 3393931 | NCBI WGS metagenome assembly VAPF01 (sample SAMN08290437, study PRJNA428436) | hydrothermal vent metagenome | isolation source: Deep-sea hydrothermal vent chimney | place: Atlantic Ocean: South-mid Altantic Ridge | depth 2773 m m | reverse complement strand
TACAATAATACAATAATACCCCCTGCATCTTCGCCCCGCGTATCAGATATAATCGTCGGCGGCGGTTGAAGTTTCCGTTTTGTTTGTTTTATTCGTTTTGTCCTTTTTCTCCTGCCTGTCATCCTTACCAAGTATTTCCAGATTTATCAGGGTAGCAGTGAAGCTGCCTACTATCACTTTGCTCTTCAGACGTACTAATATCTTTCTTTTATCAGCGGTAACCCAGACATACATTCTGGCGTTCTTGCTCTTCTCAAATACCCCCTTGACCTCCTTTAATTCCGGTTCCAGCTTGATGGTTTTGTAGTAGTGGCCAGCAAGCCTTATGGTTTCACGTTTTATGACCCGCAGTCGGCCGATAACCACCTTTTTGCCATCGGTGATGGGCCGTTCTATGGTCTGCCCCGGAATAAGAGGCTGGCAGCGGATAAAATAGAGCGCGGCGAGAGGGTCGAGCGTGCCTTTGGGAAGTTTTATAGGCGGCAGAACTTTCTTAAAATTGGTGTATTGCGCGGTATGGCGTTTAAGGTTGAATTTTATGGTGATATCCCGTTCAGTTTTGCCTTGCTGACGTTTTTTATAGAATACCGTTCTCTCAATTAGAGCGGAGGTATATGAATCAACCCTCTCCCTGAATTTGTAGATCAGATCAATGGCTGGATAGGTTGAGGCGGTCAGGACAAAATGGTGGGCCGCACCAGGGATGTCGTTGGATGGTAATACTGGTAGAACCTGCAGAACAGCACGACCGGCGGGAATAAAGAGCCATTTTATCTGGAACTCAAGCCGTTCCCCGTTTTTAAAGGGAAGGGCCGTTTTGCAGACCGCCGGTGCCGGGATTAAGAAATTTAGCCAGAACAGGGCCGTGATGAAGTAGAAAAAAAAGGGCGAAAAACTGGCCATTTTACGCATTTTGGGTCATTTAACCTCTTCTCGGCGGGTTAGCCAAGGTTGTAGCAGATGAGTTAGATGGGGAATCAAAGGCTTCTAAAAAAATTATTTCACCATAAAGTAAAGATAAAAAAAGGCCTGTTAAAACGTGATTTCAGGGAGTAACCAATGCTCTATTAACTTAGTAATATATTTTGACTGATGCAAAATTGTCGCATTTTTGTAACAGGGTATGAAGTTTGCAACTAATTTTAGTAATTAAAAAAATACAAAAATACAAAAATACAAAATATGGATTGAAGCTATGAGGCTCGAACGCCGCAAATCCCAGCGCTACAGACTCTCGGAAGAGAACTTTGCCGGAGCTTACCCCTACGTGGGTGAAATTGCAGATTTAAGTATTAATGGTTTGGCCTTTCGTTATCTTGGCCTTGGACAACCAGAACCGAAAGCCAAATGTCTGAGCCTTTATGGCCGTGATGGCGGCTGTCTGTCTGGTCTGGAATGTCGTATTGTTACCGACCGTATCGTACCACGGCGCTCTTCATTATCCAATATATTTGTCCATGAAAGGCGGGTTCAGTTTATCAATTTGTCGGCTGAACAAAAAAAATACTTGTTTGAATTTATAGAAAATTATAAAGTTCAAAATGAGGTATAATTCTCTATTCTACAGTCACCAAGAAGGGAAGACGGTTATTATGCAGAAAAACACCGATGAACAGCGGCAGTATAAACGTTTTCTCGTTAGGCAGAATACCTCTTTTGTGGTGAATCCCGCCTGGCCGCAGATGGGTGAGATGGTAGATATAAGCCCCGGTGGGTTTTCTGTGGTTTACAAGTCGGAAGAGCCATGGCCGGTGGCCGACGGTCAACAGCATATGATTTTCGGGGCCAATGACTCATGCCTCAGCGATATGCCGGTGGCTATGGTTGCGGATTTAAATCTTTCAACTTCTGAGGGAGTTAAAAGACGGCGCTGCTTTAAATTCGGCCGGATAACCGATCAACAAAGATTCATCATTGATTGTTTTATCTGGATAAACGGGGTGACTGAATGTTGATGGCGCTGCTTCTCACTACTGTTGCACCCCCCCCTTTACCGAGCCTCAAAACCTATCTTGCTGACAGCACCCTGCGGGGGCTCTCAAACGGGCCCCCCGCACCGCCTTTCTTTATAAAAACATAAGGTAACTATTCAGCGAAGGCTGCAAATTACCCTCAACTCGTAACTGTAACTGTTCAAATAGTTACATCCCAATCAACCTTTCTCGTGGTCTGTTCATTGCCGTTAAATACGATTTATACCAATAATTATATTTTTCAACGAGTCAACAATTTCTTCCAGTTGCGTGGCCTGAAATTTCATTTCTTCAGAGGCTGCGGCTGATTCTTCGGCAGAGGCAGCATTTGATTGAGTCACATTTTCCATCTCTGCCAGAGTGTGATTAATTTGCTCAACCCCATGGGCCTGTTCTTGTGAAGCAACTGATATCTCGTTTACTAACTCGCTTACCTTGTTGGTTGAGGAGGCAACCTTATTAAAGGTCTCAGTAGAGCTGTTAGCTATTTTTTCACCATTTTTCACTTTTTCGATGGTACTTTCAATAAGTTCGGCAGTATTTTTAGCCGCCTCAGTCGACCGTAAGGCAAGGTCTCGTACCTCATCCGCTACTACAGCAAAGCCGGCTCCGGCCTCACCAGCTCTGGCAGCTTCAACGGCGGCGTTAAGAGCAAGTAGATTTGTCTGGAATGCAACTTCGTCAATACTCTTGATAATTTTTGATGTTTCTTCGCTGGCCTGGGATATATCAGCCATAGAAAGAATCAACTCTTTCATAGAGTCGCTTGCCAGGTCGGTTACTTTTTTTGTCTGCCGCATAAGTTGATTCGCCTGCTGGGCATTGTCGGCATTTACCTTGATGGTTGAAGTTGTCTCTTCCATAGAGGCGGAGGTCTCTTCAAGAGAGGCAGCTTGTTCGGATGCCCCGCTGGCCACCGCCTGACTGGAACTGCTGATCTCGCTGGAGGCGTTGGCGATGCTGCCGCTGCTTTTTCCCAGTTGTTCAATAATTTTTTTAAGGCTGCTGACAATGGATGAGCTGGATATATAAAGGAAGAGGCATACCAAAATTAACAGAATGCTGCCGCCGATGATCAAACTCCACCTTATTCTGGTAATTACGGCCAGTTGTTTTGCCGCATCGCGGACAAATATTAGAACTCCCTGGGTGGTGCCTGAAAAATCCTTAATAGGCAGACCGGTGAGCAGGTGTCCGTTAAATTGGATAGATGTTTTGCCCTTTAACGATTTACTAAGTAGAGCTTTTTTAATAAAAGGATCGGTGGCGCTGGCATTGGAAGAAAAGACCCGAACCAGACCATCGGTCTGAGGCAATTTTTTTTCTTTAAGTTTACGGGCAATTTCAAGTTCCTTGCTGACCATGTAGACTGCAACATTATCAGTACTAAGAAAACGGGCGGTTTTGAAAATTTTATTGAAATCAAACAAACACTCCACTGAACCGAGATGAATACCGCTGTGGCTGATAATAGGAACTAATCCACGGATAGCAAAACCACCGCGCCCAATTTCAATACCGGTGATTGGCTTGTTCCCTCTATTGACTTCTAATACCGTTTTACGGAAACTGGAGAGGTCGTCTCCCCCGTCATTTTTACCAGCTTTACGCCAGATCCTCAGAAAACTTTTGGCTGGAGGAAGATGAAAATGAATTTTGAAATATTTAATGCCTAAGGTGGAGGTAACGCTTCGGTGAATTGGATCCATGCTTTTACGTAAAAGAGTACGTCCTGCCGCCTCTCGGCCGTTGCGCGCCATTTTGTAGGCTTCCTGAACGCCGGGAATTGCTGCTGCCATAGCGGCAATAGTCAGAGCCTGGGTTTGAACGCTGTCAAGACTCTTTTTAGCCAGTGCGGCCTGGCTAACAGAGAGTTCGTTGACTTTTCCCTGCCATAAATAATTTTCAACCCAAAGTGACATCCCTATCAGGAAAATACTGGATAACATCATCAATACCAGGGGAATCACCATAACTTTAATACGTAATGACATTTTCATCTCTAAACCTCTATCCTATAAAATATTTCAGACAGCAATCTTTTATTGTGGCAAAATGATGGCTTAATGTCAATACATAATAGGTAAAAAGTATTTCTGATTTCCAGACATTAATTAGGTTGGTAAGACGAGGTCGTTCAGAAAGATCAGGCGGTCGTGGTCTTTACAATACGCAAATAACTGATATATTTTGTAAAAATTTACCTATTCCCCCCCCCAAAAAAAAAGTAGCTTATCAGGATTTTCATGCTTCGTTGTGCCAGGGTGGCCAAGCCAAGTTGTTGTCTAATAAAGCTCATATTTAGCCAGAACTCCATCCAGACCCCCGGCCTTTAAGGGCTTTTTCCAGGATGGGTGCAGTCCGACTGATTTTAATAATTCCCGGCGGCCAAGATAGATATAGGCGGTGGAGCCTGTACATTTACGCTTTAAGAAATTGCCGAATTCTTCAATCAAGGCGGCGGCTTTGGCGCTGTTCTTCAGGCGTACTCCGTAAGGTGGATTACAAATAATGGTAGTGTTGGCAAGCATCTCTATATCCTGAAAGGGAATAGTCTTGATAATTATCTTTCGGCCCTCAGGCAGGTTGGTTAGGTTGTCACGTGCTGCAGCCGAGGCGGGTTTAAGTATATCACTGCCGCCGATTAAGCCGGTTGGCAGAGGAATGATATTATTATTTGCCTCCTGCCTGACTTCCTGCCATATTTCCTTTTTGAAGTCAGGCATCATCTCAAAACCAAAATGGGGCCGTAAAAAGCTGGCCGGGAGGCGGCAATAATGCATAAGCGCCTCGGCCAGTAAGGTGCCGGAACCACACATGGGGTCAACAAGGGGACGTTCACCCTGCCATTCACTAAGCCGAATAATGGCCGCAGCCAGGGTCTCCTGCATGGGCGCCTCAAGCGCGCCTTCGCGATAGCCCCGTCGATGCAGTGAACCGCCGGATAAGTCCAGGCTGATGGTGGCGCGGTTATTATTAATATAAAGATCCAGCCAGAGGTCAGGGGTGCGTCGGTCAATATCCGGACGTAGCCCTGTCTCATGTTTGAAATAATCAACCACGGCATCCTTAAGACGGAGAGCCGCGAATTGTGAGTGGTTTATTTTACTTTTGTTGACCGTGGCCTTGACCGCAAAACTGTTGCTGGCATCCAAGAACTGCCGCCAGGGAATTTGGGCTGCGGTTTTATAAAGATATTTGGCACTGTGGCAGTCAAAGGTGATCAGGGGGGCGGTTATTCTGGAGCATAAACGGGATTGGTAATTAATCTGGTATAAGGTCTTGGGAGTGGCGCTGAAATGCAGACCACGATAAACGGGTTCAATTTGTGAGGCGCCAAGCCCGGATAATTCAGCTGCCGCAGCCTCGCTGAATCCATCGGCAATCTGGGCAAAAAAGCGGTTGTTTTTCTGGTATGAAAACATTAGGTTATACTCTCAGTTTTAAAAAAATATTAGTGTTTGTCCGGTTAGAGTTTTGCGTTAAACCTGATAGAGGTTTTAGGCCGGGAGCCCGATTAAGTTTTTCCTTCTAAGTCAATGGAGCTGAATTTTTTTGGCGGTTTTTGGCGAAAAGTATTCTGTCTCCGAGCCGAAAGCTGAAAAAACAAAATCGTCTCTTAGGCTGTGCATAGCTCATCAGGTTCATGAATAGCGCTTCCTGTTATAACCATAATCGCCCTCGAAAAAAACTAAAATATCACCAACCAGGCCCTTATCCTCATTGCCTCTTTTAATATGCCAACTATTGATAACTTTCCCATCCCCAATTTTATCTGTAACCATTTCCTGGCCCTTATAGATGCTGCTCCCGCAGCCGATATTCAAGCTCTGGCCCGGATGGATTCAGAGCTTGCCCGTGGTATCCGGCCTTCAGCCGCCAATGTCAAAATTATTCGTCAACGTCTAATCTTACAGTTAAAAGATAAGGGGCCGCTTACCAAAAATTTATTTTATATTCTGCGTAATTTCAGCTTCAATATTGAGTTTATTGCCATTCTTTCAGTACAGGTACTTGGCCTGTTCGGATCTGATCTAACCGTGGTTTTTGGAACCGCTAAAACCATGGGTGCCATGCTGGTTGACGAACGTCAGCCGGTGCGGGATTTGGCCATTGATTTTTTAAGTATTACCCCTGATCCTCCGGCAGGGCACAAGGCATCGGCGGGGCTTAACCACCTTACCTCTGAGCTTGCTCCCTTCCTGGGCCATATTAAAAATCTGATGGCAGATGGCGGCACTATTAATACTGTCTCAGCTCCTGTTGTAGATCACAAGAGCGGAGGGTGCGATAATAAACGTAAAATCAATGAGTTGGCAAGCGAACTTAACCGAGAAGTAAGAGCGAGGCAGCGCTTGGAGAAAGCCCTTAACAACAAAATCAATAAGAAAGACAGGCAGCTTGTAGTTCTAAAAGATCAAGCCAGCCGGGAGAAGGGGCAGCGGCAGGAGTTGGACAGAGAAGTTAAATTATTAAGGAAGCAATTGGTTAGGCAGGTTGAGCAGGCAGAGAAAAAAATTGAGCGGCAGGTTGAACAGAGAATGAGCTCAAATATTCGAAGCTGGTTGATTGAGCCGCAAAAAATCGCGGCGGCAGTTCAAAAACTTAGCAAAGATAATGACCGGGATATCAAGCTAAGGGCGCTTAACATACTGCGGGAGCAGGAAAAACTTGATCGGCATTATGCCAACCGCCGCGTTTTACGCCAGCGCCTGCGTGATTTGGCAGACCTGAAAGGGCAAGTCTGCCAGGCCGGCAAAGAATCCTTAAACCCTTTGCCGGAGCTTAGCGTTTTAAACAAAGAACTGGAAGCTGAAATCCGGGCGCTAAAAAAACTCTTGGGTGAGTCAGCCATTGAAGAGAGCTGGTACCTTAAACTGGAATTGAAAATAAATCAGGCTGCGACTCAAAGCGAGTTTAACGCCGTCAAACAACTGCTTGAGCAACTAACGGCCCTGGATCTTTTAAATAATGAGGCTGAGCGGCTGCATAATATCTATCATAACAGCTTGGCTCGGCTCTATGAAAAATATAGTCCCAGGGCTGTCATTCCCGGAAAATCAGCCAATCCTCTTCAATTAATCCAGAACTGGCATAAGATAAAAGCCCCATTTGTTTTGGTTGTGGATGGTTATAATGTTATTCTCAGTATGTCTGAAATTTTCAGGTCTGATTATGAAGATGACGGTAAGCCGGGTGCGGCCTCCCGCCGCCATCTCTTGCGGATAATTGAAGAAATGCTCCATAACTCAACTTGTCTCGCCGAGGTGTTTTTTGATGGTGAGGAGGCAGGGCAAAGGAATTTCAGCCCGCGGGTGCGTGAGGTGTTTTCAGGCGGCGGTAGCCGCGCGGTACTTAACCGGGCTGACCGGGCTATAATTGATTATTTATCGTCCCTGCCGCCTAACGGGTGGAATATGCCGCGTATTATTATCACCGATGACCGCAAACTCCAGAGCCAGGCCCGCCAACAGCAGGCCCAAATTATGCCGCTGGCCCAGTTTGCCGCCCTTTGTCAAGGTTGAGAGAGCGCCTGTCGCAAGGGCAGGGCGCTATCGATGCCCTTACGGTGATTGATTCAAAAAAAGATTCAAAAAACATAAGACTACCATCCCCCCCCCCTTTTATTACTACCCTTCTACATATTAAGAATATTATTGATTGATTTTATCCTGAAAGAATGGCTGTTGATTATTTCTGGTCTTGGCTTTGTTCTGTCGTCAGTTTATACCCGGCACTTACCTGTTTACTCAGTTCCAGAATTACAGGTGTTGTTTATCCTGTTTACACTTTTTATCGCGGTTAACGGTCTTCAGAATAGCGGCCTTATCTCAAGGTTTTCCCAGTGGATTGAAAAGGGAAAAGCTATTCCGTTCAATTTGGTAGTCACGACATTCTTGCTCTCAATGCTGGTTACAAATGATGTGGCTTTAATTGTCATTGTCCCGTTAACTCTGGCACTTAATATAAATCGTAAAGATATTCTGGTTATTTTTGAAGCGTTAGCCGCGAATGCCGGAGCCGCCTTAACCCCCTTTGGAAACCCACAAAACCTGTTTATCTACTGGTTTTATAATTTACACCCGGCAATATTTATTAAAACGATTGCTCCCTTTTCATTGGTTTTCCTCAGCATCCTGGTTAACTGGTCATTTATCATTAAAACCAAAAGTACGGTTAATTCAATAAATTCAATAAATTCAATAAAAATTCAAAGGGTTAATAATTCCGCCTATGCCTATGGAATCCTGCTCATAATTGTCCTTTTATCAATTCTGCATGTGCTCTACCTGTCTGCCGGACTTCTGGTAATCCTTTATGCGCTGTTATTTGACCGAAAAGCACTTTTGGTTGATTATGCGCTTTTATGTAGCTTTTTCTTCTTTTTTGGTCTGGCGGACAACATGAAAATGCTGTTAGCCGCGAAGATAAGGGATTCCGGCCACGTTTTTTTGTTTTCCGCCTTGACCAGCCAAATTATAAGTAATGTTCCAACAACACTATTGTTTGCAAAGTTTACCACTAATTGGGAGGCATTGCTGTGGGGAGTGAATGTCGGCGGCTTTGGCAGTTTGTTTGGTTCACTGGCAAATCTGATTGCTTACAAAATTTATGTCACGCATGATAATACGGATAATACCGCTATGTTTACCGCTAAATTTCTTGTAATTGGTTATGCCGCCTTTTTTCTGGCCATAGCATTGTATTTTATGTTACATGCCCTGTAATTAATGGGTGGATATAATAAGAGGGTGGATGTGATTTTAAGCTAAGCGCTCAATAAACCACACTCTTGACTTGATAACCACCCGCTGCCCAATTGGCCGCTTTGCAGCAGGGCGTTTGTCAGCTCATAAACCTCAGCCTCACGGCAGGCTGGAAAGCGCAGTAAAACCCGGCCGCTGCCCGCATCAAGAGTGGATAGAATTGCCAGCCCGTCATAACCCTCGAGAATAAATTTAAAAAAGGCTATACGGCGGGGGGCTATCGTGAGCTCTACCTCCTCGAAAGCTTTCCCCTGATCACGTCCCAGCTCAATTCCACTTTTCTCAAACTTCTCAAACATTTATATCCTCATGGACAGCGCTCAATAACGGGCGGTAACGCTCCAGAACCGGATCAACAACCTCGGCAATAAATTCTTCCGTCTGCCGCTGAGCCCGGCCGGTAAACTGGCCTGTCTCGCCGACCATATTTAAGAGCTCGGCTTCCGTGAAGGGGATACCAGCGTCAGCCCCGAGTCTGCTCAACAGATCATTGTCGGCCCCTTGTTCTTTAACCATTTTACCGGCAGCGAGTGAATGAATCTTGATTATTTCATGGACATGCTGGCGGCTTTCTCCCTGTTCAACGCAGGCCATTAATATTTTTTCAGTGGCCATAAAGGGAAGCTCCTGCATGAGATGACGTTCAATTTGTTTCGGAAAAACAACCATTCCGTCTGTAATGTTAATAAATAATTTCAAAACCGCGTCAGCTAATAAAAAGGTTTGCGGGATATCCATGCGGCGAATGGCTGAGTCGTCCAGAGTACGTTCAAACCATTGATTACTGTAAGTGGCGGCAAAATCAGCCCAAAGCCCCATGAGCTTGCGGGCCAGGCCGGTCATTCTTTCGGCCCGCATGGGATTTCTCTTGTAGGCCATGGCTGAACTACCCACCTGATTCTTGGCAAATGGTTCCTCCTGCACCTTGAGATTGGAGAGCAGGCGCAGATCAACGGCAAATTTATGGGCGGTGGCTCCAATACCGGCCATGGTCTCGGCCGTCTTCATGTCTAATTTGCGGGTATATGTCTGACCCGTAACCGCAAAAATGTCGCTGAATCCAAGTTTTGCGGCAACAAGTTCATCGAGTTTTCTGACTTTCTCATGGTCGCCCTTAAATAATTCCAGGAAGGTGGCCTGAGTGCCCACGGTGCCCTTGGCGCCACGGGCCTTGATTTGAGTCTCAAGATGTTCGATATAGTCAAGATCCATTAACACGTCCTGCAGGTAGATGGTATTGCGTTTGCCGACGGTGGTGGGCTGGGCCGGTTGGTAATGGGTGTAGCCCAGAGTGGCTTGATCCTTGTATTGCAGGGCGAAGTTACGCAGATTGGCAATGAGATTTACCAGGGATTTCTTGATAAGGGTCAGAGCCTTTTTCTGGTTCAGCAGGTCGGTGTTACAGCCGACGAACTGCGATGTGGCACCGAGATGAATAATAGGTTCGGCCTTGGGGCATTGCTGGCCAAAGGCAAAGACGTGGGCCATGACATCATGGCGGATTTCTTTTTCCTTGGCGGCGGCAACTTCAAAATTAATATCCTGGGCCGCTGCCTTCATCTCGCTGAGCATGTCGGGCGTAATTATATCGCTTAAGCCAAGTTCATACTGAGCCTCAGCCAGGGCGATCCAGCATTGCCGCCAGGTGGCAAATTTATTCTGTTCGGAGAAGATAAACTGCATCTCCTTGCTTGTATAACGGCTTACCAATGGTTCTTGATAGATATTGTGGTTCATAAAGACTCCTTGATTAAGTGGTAATTTTGCAACTAATAACGGTATTTCAGTTAGATAGAAATAAAACTTATTGGTCTTGTTTAACAAAAAGATTGGTTAAGGCTGATATCTTAGCCCGTTTTAGCGGTCAATCAACCTATTTTGTTATTAGTTTAGGGCACAATTTACAGCCAGACATAAACAGTTACATTTTTTGTTTCAAAAGGCCTATTTGTCCAATGTCGCATAATGTATATTATGTTTAGTTTTGTTTAAAATAATAAAAACAGGGGGTTGGCGTATCCCCCTGTTTAGTTTTCTATTTTGCTTCTCGGTAAGTTCAGCTGCACCCCATCCCGTGGTTACGCTTCTGGTACTAAAAAATCCAAAAGCTGAAGTTCGATGGTTCTCTGTCCTCTAAATTGGTTATAGCGCAGGTTAAAGGCAATGGCGCATTGATTATGACAATTAGAAAGGCTTTGGGCGGCCCGGTTGTTCAGGCCAAAGCCAATGCCCTTATACCACTTGTGATTAAATAAGGCCTCAAAACGCAGGTGATTTTTGTCCTTGCCGATCAAGCGTATATTCCGCAAGGCGCAGTCCGTAAAAAATATTGGCTCAGGATTACCCTGGCCGAATGGCTGTAGTAATTCGTTAAAATTCAGGAGCTCTTTAAGATCCATCTCCTGATCGATATATAGATCAAGGAGCTGAATCGGCCGGCAATCAAGCCCGTCCATCATCTCCCTGGTCTCTGCTTCAAGGCGCTCTCTAAAGGCCGGAAGTTGATCTTCGGCAAGCGCCATGCCGGCCGCTGCGGCATGGCCTCCAAAGGCAGTTAATAAATCTTCGCATCTGCTTAATAACTCGTATATATTTACGCCTGGAATTGAACGGGCCGAGCCGCGTAACTGCCCTTCCCCAGCCATGATAATTACCGGTCTGGCGAATTGTTCAACCACCCTGGAGGCCACGATACCTATAAGCCCCTCATGCCAGTCCCGGCCATGAATCAACAGGCAGCTGCTTTGGTCAGAGGCGGCCATCTCCAGGGCCTGGCCGCTGATCTGGCTGGTTAGCTCCTTGCGGCGGCTGTTTTCTAAATCAAGGCTGTGGGCCATTTGGGCGGCCTGTGAGTCATCATCAGTGGCCAGAAGTTCAGAGGCTAATTCGGCGTGGTTCATCCTGCCGGCGGCATTCAGACGCGGAGCGAGTTGAAAAGATATATACTCGGCATCCAGCGGCTTGTCCCGGTCAGCGCTGACCGCCATCAGGTTACGAAGCCCTGTATTTTGCTGATGGCCGGTGATCTCCATACCCGCCTTGACCATAATTCGGTTAGGCCCTTTAAGATCCACCATGTCGGCCACTGTGCCCACCGCCACCAGATCAAGCATGTTCCTGAGATTGGGGGCTTCCGCCTTTGACCAGAAGCCCTCTGCCACTAAAAGATTTCTGATTCCCATGATAAGGTAGAATGCCACCCCTACTCCGGCCAGTTGCTTAAATGGAAAGGAACAGCCGTCCAGCCAGGGGTTGATTATAACATCGGCCTGCGGCAGGCGCGGCGGCGGTTGATGATGGTCGGTAATAATTACCTGCCAGCCGGACTCTTTAAGGCTCGCGACCTCTCCGGTATCTGAAATACCGCAGTCCACCGTAATGACCAGCCCCTGACAATCCGGGCAGCAATCGGTTACCAGTTTGGCTTTGAGGCCATAGCCGTCTTTAAAACGGTCAGGATGACAACGATAAATTCTGGGGCTCAGGTGATTAAGGAAACGGTCAAGGAGAGCGGCGCTGGTTACGCCGTCAACGTCATAATCTCCCACAATTACCAGGGGCCGCCCCTTGGCCGTCATCTCCATGATCAAGCGGGCGGCTGGCCGCATAGCCTTGAATTCAAAGGGTGAAGGTAGATTGTGGAGACTGGGATGGATAAAGTCATTGATCTGTTCGGCATTATATAACTGCCGCTGGTGAAGAAGCTCGATCTGCCATAGAGGTCTAAGCAGTTCCTGGGCCAGCCGCCGGCATTGGTCTCTATCCATCGTCCGTGGTTGCTGCCAGTGCCGTCCTTTGTAACTCTTGACGTATTGACCGGGCCTGGTTATACGGTCATTTATTGTCTTCATGGGTATATTGCATTTTCATGTTTCCGGTTTTGAGCCATATAATCATGGGCAGTGCGGATGACCTCTGCCTGTCTGTCTGGCTGAAACCAGGTGAAGTCCGCCCGCTTGAACCAGGTCAATTGACGCTTGGCGTAGTGCCTGGTGTCGCGGGCCAGAAGTTCCAGGGTCTTGGCCCAGGGCCAGGTTCCATTGAGAAAATTTATCATATGCCGATAGCCTAAGGACTGCATTGATTTCAGCCCCGGATCATAGCCTCTGGTCAGCAGGCTTTTAACCTCATCTGCTAATCCCGCTTCGGCCATGATATTCACCCGCTGGTTTATGCGCTCATATAATTCCTGCCGTTCACGGTACAGGCCTATTTTAAGTATCCTGCCCTCCCCGCCCTTTTTGCGCTCAGTCTGCTGCTGGTGGATAAAGGATGTCCAGCTCTGCCCGGTGGCCCGTAATATCTCCAGAGCCCGCAACAGGCGATAGGTATCATTAATGTGAATACGGCGGGCGCTCTCTGGATCATGGTGCTGTAATTCGTCAAAGAGCTGCTGTCTGCCGTTTTCAGCCGCCAGCTCCCGGCCTAGTTCTTTCCGCACCAGGGGGCTGATTTCCGGTAGGTTGAAGATGCCCTCGGCCAGCGCCTTGAAATAAAGTCCGGTGCCGCCGGTTAAAACAGGCACCCTGCCCCGGCCCCTGATTTCTTTAATTGCGCTTCGGCAGTCAGCAACAAAGTCAGCGGCACTGTATGAACAATCAGGGGGGATGAAATCCACGAGATGATGAGGGATAACCGCCCGCTCAGCAGGAGTGGGTTTGGCTGTGCCGATATCCATGTACTTGTATATCTGCATGGAGTCAACCCCGATGATTTCTCCGTTTAATTCCTGGGCCAGGAGTATGGCAAGTTTGGTTTTACCTACGGCGGTGGGGCCGGCTAAAAAAATCAGCGGTTTATTGAACAAATTATCAGGGGCTTGCATAGTGGTTTTTAAAAAAATTCGAAAGAATTTGTGAAAAAATGTTAATTTTAGGTTATTTTATAAAGTTTTTAAATACCTTTTTACCGAATATAGGAATTTATTGGATTTGGCTGACATATGACCAAAAATTGTCACGGCCATGCCCGGCTATCTTGGCACAACGAAACATGAAATGGTGCAAGACAGGAAAGTGATAAGTTTATAAGCTATTGTCTTGATTTGACGAATTAAATTGAATGTCGAGGTAAGCGTAGACTCCGATATCGAACAAGGAATGTCGAATTACGAAGTGTAGCTTTTCCCCCTTCATTATTAAAAATTACTTGTTTGACATCTGAGTCTACCGCTTACTTTGATATAGTAAGCGCAGACTCAGAGATGAGGTACAGCCGGCTAAATATTACAAAATATTACAAAATATTACAAAAAAACAGGAGAATAAAATGCCGGAGAGAATCTATAATTTCAGTCCTGGGCCTGCCACCCTGCCCCAGGAGGTCTTGCGCCAGGCGGCCAAAGATATTGTGAATTACAATGACAAGGGTATTGGTCTCATTGAATTAAGCCACCGCAGCAAGGAGTTCATGGCGGTGGCCGAGGAAGCGGAGGCCCTGCTCAGAGAATTAATGAATATCCCTGACAACTACAAGGTGCTTTTTCTGCAGGGCGGCGCCTCCCTGCAGTTTGCCATGATACCCATGAACCTGCTGCCTGAAGGATGTACCGCCACCTACCTGAATACCGGTACCTGGTCGAAAAAGGCCATCAAAGAGGCTAAGCTCTTTGGTAACGTTGATCTGGCCTTTGACAGTTCCGCCACCAGCTTTGACCAGGTGCCGCAAAATTGTGATTTTCAGGGGGCGGATAACTCTGAGTATCTGTATTTCGTCTCCAATAACACTATCTACGGCACTCAGTTCAGAAATTTCCCGGAGACTAAGGCAGATTTGGTCTGTGATATGTCCTCCGACATATTAAGCCGGGAAATTGAGGTGAAGGATTTTGGCCTTATTTTTGCCGGAGCTCAGAAGAATATGGGCCCGGCCGGCTGCACGGTGGTAATTATCCGCGAAGATCTGCTTGCCAAGGCCCATGACAGTATTCCCACCATGCTGCGTTACCAGACCCACGCCGACAAGGGCTCCATGTTCAATACTCCGCCCTGCTTCGCGATTTACGCCATTGGTCAGGTGCTGAAATGGCTCAAAGCACAGGGAGGAGTGGCGGCCATTGCCGATCTGAACTGTAAGAAGGCGGCTCTTATTTATGATATTATTGATGGCGGTGACTTTTATCGGGGGCACGCTGAGGCCGCATCCCGTTCAACCATGAATATCACCTTTAATCTGCCCACCCCGGAGCTGGAGGCTGAATTTATTCAGGCGGCAGCGGCTGTTGGTCTGGATGGTTTAAAGGGCCACCGCTCCATTGGCGGCATCAGGGCCTCTATATATAACGCCTTTCCCTATGAGGGGGTTGAGAAACTGGTTGGATTTATGCGGGATTTTGAGGCCCGGCATTAACTCCCTTATGCGTTCCCACGCGGGAGCGTGGGAACGAGAAGGAGAGGGAGCGTGGGAACGAGAAGGTTGATATGGCATTCCCACGCGGGAACGAGAAACGAGAAAGAGAAAGTTCGTTATATTTAGGATGCCGCAGGCGGTATAACTTAGCTTTTTACGGGTTCATCAAAATTAAGCGGCCCAAAATTTTCCGCGTATATTCGTTGTCTGGCCCTGGCCGATGCCTCCAGAACTCCCACCGGGTCAAGGTAGTCATAGACCAGGGCCTTTTTGCCTTTAGCGGGGCGCATTATCCGGCCCACGGTCTGCAATACCCGGCCGGAAAACTTAATCGGGGTTGCCAGAAAAAGGCTGCTGAGGCCGGGGGCGTCAAAGCCCTCGCCGATTAACTGGACGGTGGCAATTAATATTTTGATCTGGTTATCCCCCAGGGATTCCACTATTTCGTTCCGTCGCCAGGCATTGGTACGGCCGGTGAGAACGGCCGGTTCCCCGCCCCCTTCCCTGATAAGTTCGGCTAAACGCAGGCAATGATCTACCCGATCCGAGACTACAAGACATATACTGCCCCGCTGGCTTTCCTTAATTACATCGGCGCTGATTAGACGATTACGATCATTATTTAAGCTCAGAGCGCTCATCATGGCCGGGTAGTCATCACAATAATTATAGGTGAACGCGGTGGGGCGTAGGATAATCTTCGGGCGGGCTACTGCCCCGCTTTTCTGCAGCCGGAGGCTGTCCACCCGATGAACGGCAGGGCCGAGATAAAAATAGATCAGCCTGGTCATTACATCCTCCCGCCGGTAGGCGGTGGCGGTGAGACCAAGGCTGAATCTGGCATCAAAGGCGGTAATGACATCGGTGAACAGGGAGGCCGGTACCCGGTGGCATTCATCCACCAGAATATGGCCGAAGAGCGGCCGCAGTTCGGCAAGATGGCGGCGGGCCGTGTTGACAATGGCCACTGTCACCGGGCCCGGCTTGAATTTACCGGCACCGATCAGCCCGGCCTGCAGGTGTAGAAATTCCTCAATTCGAGCGGCCCATTGATACAATAACTCCTTGGTATGAACGATAATTAGAGCCGGCTGGCGGCGGCGGGCGATGGCGGCCAGGGCCATGACCGTCTTACCACTGCCGGTGCCGGCCTCTAAGACCCCGAAGTCCCTGGTCATTATGTCCCGCAGGGCCTCTTCCTGATAGTCCCGCAGGCAGCCATGAAACTGAAAATTTTCCTCGGGCAGACTGCGGCGCTGATCAATTATCTCCGGGCGGATACCGCCCTTTTCCAGGCAGGTCAAAACCACCTCCCGGGCCAGGCCGCGCGGGGTAGTAAGCCCCGTCTTTCTCTCCTTATAAAAATAAAGATGCTGAGGGAATTTTTTCCCCACCCAGCGGGAATATTTTCTGGCGGCCAGAAATTTTGGATTAGGCAGGGTGAGACGTTTTTTGATGGCGGCTGTTACCTCGGGGGGAGCACCGCTGAGCAGGCATTCGGCGCCAACAGCCAGGGATAATTGGTGATGGTCAGGCATCATAAAATGGAGATTTTTGGGCGCTTCAAAGCGCTAAATAAATTTGACTTTTATTTCTCGGATACGATACAACATTATATAATGGTTGTAATGAGTTTTCCAATTTTATCATTCTTCTCTACCCCTAAAGAGTTTTAAATGAACAACAATACAGCCGCTGATGCCCCCCGCAAAGATCTGGTAATGATAGTGGATGATGATCCGATAACCAGACGGTTAATGGCTTTGCACCTAAGTGGCCCTCACGAGGTGTTAACCGTTGCCACCGGGATTGGGGCTCTGGAACTTCTGCAAAACGGCTATCTGCCGGATATAATCCTGCTTGATGTTATCATGCCGGGGATTGACGGCCTTGAGGTTTGCCGCCATCTGCGTGAAAATCCACTCTGGGCCAATATTCCCGTAATATTTATTACCATTCTCGGTGATGAATTTGATGAAAAGAAAGGCCTGGAGCTGGGGGCGGTGGATTATATCGCCAAGCCCATCAAAAGGGATTTACTCTGCCTGCGGATCAGAAATCATCTGCGGCTTAAAAGGCTGCAGAATGATCTTCATTCCATGGTGGCCGAAAAATCCGCCGAATTAACTAATTCCCTCCAGCAGATTGAACATAAAAATCTTGAGCTGAATTATCTGTTTGAGTCCATGAGTGAAATTCAGGCCAGCCGTGATTGTTACACCGCCGAGCACGCCATGCGGGTGGCCATTATATCGGTGCATATCGGGCGGCGGCTGGGAGTAAGTGAACAGGAACTGAAAATTTTAGAGCAGGGCTGCTATGTCCATGATATAGGCAAGG
>VAPF01006103.1_pt1 | contig 17431 bp, 15 predicted proteins | sample 3393931 | NCBI WGS metagenome assembly VAPF01 (sample SAMN08290437, study PRJNA428436) | hydrothermal vent metagenome | isolation source: Deep-sea hydrothermal vent chimney | place: Atlantic Ocean: South-mid Altantic Ridge | depth 2773 m m | reverse complement strand
GCCACGGTGATCTGGACATGATCAATGGTGTTGTGATCCCAATTGGTGGTAAAGATAGAGTTGGCAAAGCGCAGAGCCAGTAGATTCATGACTGTTTCCTTGCCGAGATAGTGGTCGATGCGGTATATCTGCTCTTCATTAAAGACCCGGCCAATTACATTATTAATCTCCTCCGAGGTGGCCAGGTTCCGGCCAATGGGCTTTTCCATCACTATCCGGGCCTGCGGGGTAACGATATCCGCCTGCTCCAGACCGGCGCATATATCATCGAAGAGGAAGGGGGCCACGGCAAAATAGTTGATCAGCACTCGATGTTTCTGGTCAATTACCTCACATAAGGCGTGGTATTCCTCCGGGACATCCAGATTGATTAATACATAGACAAGCCTGGCCAGTAGACGTTCCACCACCTCCGAGTCCAGGGGGTCCGTGACAAAGGTATTCAGGCTTTGCCTTATTGTGGCGGTAAATTCATCTTTGCTGATTTTATGACGGGCAACGCCGATGACACGGGTGTCGTCATGGAGCAGACCGGCCCGGTCTAACTGATAAAGGGCGGGGAACAATTTGCGCCTCGACAGATCTCCCAGAACCCCGAATATGGTAAAATCACATGGTTTTTTGTCTTTACTCATTTGTGCCTCCTTGGTTTTGCAGAAAGATAAGCCCATTTTTTGTTTATGTCGAAAAATAACTGCTAACCGTCGGCAACTATTTTATCTTGTTTCTTGTGAAAGCCCAAGATGTTCTTTTTTCTGCTGTGATTATCCCATGATAATAATCTGCGTGCAGCAGGGTGTTCCTGGAGCGCTTGCCCCTGAGGGGTGAAAGGATATCATGGATCTCAGGGCCGTTAGGATCAGCGGCGGAATTTGATACCACTATGTACCATAAAACTTGACAAGAGAGGGGTGGATGGGTATGCTCGGGGCCGCGTTAGCGGGTAGTGAACCTGCCCGTGAAATTCGTCTATCTTTGATCACCTGAACATTATGACTATCATGAGTAAAATAAGCCAAAACCAGCCTGTTCCCGTCCCCGTTACCTATGGAGATTGTTTTAAACACTACACCTATGACCAGGACAAGGTTTGCAGCCCGGAGGAGACCGTGGCCAGGTTCAAGCAGAAACTGGCGGATACCGGGCTTGATATCCTAAACGATGTGCGGCGGGTCGATAACGGTCGTTTGGATATCCCGGTCTATTTCAGCGTCTGCGGCAAGGAGGCCTTTGAGGTTATCCGCACCAAGAAGCAGATGGGTAAGGGCTGCACTCCTGCCCAGTCCAGAGCCAGCGCCTGCATGGAACTGGCTGAGCGTTTCAGCTTTTTCAGTTTCAAACAAAAGCCGGCTAATTTTATTCGGGCCACCTACGCCGAACTCAAGGCCGAAGGGCTGCCCTTACTGCCGCTCAAATATCTGCTCCAATCGGTGCATGATGACTCCACTTCGGAGGAACTCCTGGCCGAGCTTATTGCCGATATTCCCGTGCGCTGGGCCTGGGCTACCCTTCTTAATCGGGGTGAGATGGTGCTGCTGCCCTTTTCCTGGTTTTACGCCATCAATGAATTCAACGGTACCTCTGCCGGCAACACCTATGAAGAGACGATTCTGCAGGGGTTGTCAGAAATCGTTGAGCGCCATGTCTGTGCAGAGATAACCCGTAAGCGGATTAAGGCGCCGCGGATTGATCCCGCTTCCATCACCGATCCGGTGGCCCTTGAACTGTTACAAAAATTCACCCGCCACGGAATTCAGGTCTATCTCAACGATTTTACACTCGACACCGGTATTCCCACGATCTCCGCTTTGGCCATTGACCCCTCCACCTTTCCGGAGACCAGCGAGATTGTCTATACTGCCGGCACCACTCCGGAGCCCAATAAAGCCCTGATTCGTGCTCTGACCGAGGTGGCTCAATTGGCCGGTGATTTCAATACCAAGGCCAATTACCTGGCCAGCGGCCTGCCCAAGCCTCTGTCCCTCGAGGAGGTGGATTACATCATAAATCCCGGTCGAACCGTCAAGTTAACCGACCTGCCGGATCTTGGAGATGATAACATGAAGGTGGAGATTGAACGCTGTCTAACGGCTCTCTCCAAGCTGGACATGGATGTGCTGATACTTGATGCGCGTCATCAGGATCTGCAGATACCGGCGATCTACACCATTGTCCCTGGTGCTTATTTCCGGGAACGCTCCATGAGCAAAAACGCCGGGCTGTTTGCTGCCAAGATGGCCCACGAACAGATCAGCGCCCCTGCGGCTCAGATTGAGCAGCTTAATAAAATGAGCGCGATCTTACCCCAGGCCTATTTCATTGAGTTTTATCTCGGGAAGAAAAAGACGGCTATGCGGCATTTTGATGAGGCCATGGCCCATTTCAATCGGGCGCTGGCCTTGAATCCCGAAGCCGAGGATCTTCCTTACATTTATTCATTTATGGGTGATTGTCTGAAGGATATGGAGCGGTATGGGGAGGCGATCAGTATTTTGCGGCTGGGTATCGAAGAGGATGAAGAGCGGTCTGATCTGCATAATCTTCTCGGATTTTGTCATTATAAACTGGGTGATTATGAAACCGCCGTCACCCACTTCTCCCGCAGCATTGATTTGGAGCCGGGGTCGGCCATTGATTTCGCCAATCTTGGAGTAAACCTGCGCAAGCTCAAACGTAATAATGAGGCGGTTCATAATTTTGAGATTGCCCTTACTATGGATCCTTACCTGGAGCTGGCCCGCAACAACCTGGATGAGATGTTTGCCGAGCATAAACAAAATGCCGGCTGTGAGACTGCGATTTAAAGAGAGTGTACTATGATTCTGCAGATTGAAGAGCAGATTGTGACCGCCATATTGGAGCACGGTCGGCGGGAGGAACCGAACGAGGCCTGTGGCTACCTGGCCATTAAGGACGGAGTGATAAGACGTCATATCGAATTGACCAATATAGACGCCGCCCCTGAACATTACAGCATGGATCCGGCGGAACAATTTGCCGTCATCCGTCAGATACGGGAAGAGGGTCTGCGACTGGCAGCGGTCTATCACACTCATCCAGAAAGCCCGGCCCGACCTTCCGTGGAGGATATTCGTCTGGCCCATGATAGCAACATAATCTACGTAATTGCCAGTCTTATGGCGGGAGTGGAGCCGGTACGGGCTTTTAAAATCAAGGGCGGCGAAGTTACAGTGGTACCACTGCAGATATTGGCCGTCCACGAATAATTGCAACTGTGATGGCGTGCGCGGTATAACTTAGCTTTTTACGACGCCATCAATTGTAGGACGACGCCAAAAAGTAAGCCCTCCATAAACCATACTCTTGACTTTGTAATATCTCGGGCTGCAGGCACGCCATGTCAGACAATGAACTTAACGCTGTAATAATGCCGGATGGCACCATCCAGCTTGAGTGGTTGGCCGTCTCCCGTAAAATCTACCCGCACCAGCTTGAGCTCCAGAGTCATATTTACGAGCAGTATACCAACCATTCCGCCAACTGGCTTTTTTACCTGGGTTTTGGCGGCCAGCAAAAATTATCCCCCTCCCTGAATTTCTGGTGTGACTTTTCCGGTCTCTTCAACCATAAGCTGCAACTCACCCCTGATCTTGAAGAGCGGCGTGATGCCATCAGCCTCCCCCTGACCGATGATGAGCTTGCCGGTTTTTTAAACATAGCCCCTTTGATGCCGGGCCGCGAGTATCTGCGGCGGGAGGTCTTGGTCGAATTGTGGGCTGAACTGCAGGCTGTATTCGGCCGGGAAATTGCCGCCTATAACGGTTCGGTGGCTGAATTTATCAGGGAGATTAGTCCCACCGCCCACCTCGCCGGCCGCATTTATTTTCATTTAGTGGAGAACAAGGGCCACGAGGAACCTTTTGCCTTTCTGGCCACCTATTCAACTCGTCTGAACAACGAGGGTGAATCCAGGCATTTACCTTTGAAATACGCTCTGGAAGAATATCGGGACGATAATGAAAAATTATTGGAACTCCTGATTACCGTGGAGGATGCCGCCCAAAAAAGTCCGCTGGTGGCAGAACTGCTTGAGAGTGGCGAGCTTTTTCATCCTCTGGCCTGGTCGGCCAAGGAGGCCTTTACCTTTCTCCGGGAAATTCCGCTTTACGAAGAATCTGGTATTATCTGCCGAATTCCCAATTGGTGGCGTACCAAGTCTGCCGGGATCGGCCTCAGCATCAACGTGGGAGAAAAACCACCCTCCATGGTCGGTCTAAGCGCCCTGCTTGATTTTTCACCCCAGCTAATGATTGGGGATACGGAAATTTCAGCGGCTGAGGCCCGCCGTCTGCTGCAGGAATCCGAGGGCCTGGCCTTTATTAAAAATAAATGGGTGGCTGTTGATGCGGAGAAATTAAAACAGACCCTGGCGGCCTACGATCAGGCCCGGAAATTAAATTCCAACGACGGTATAAGTCTTCTTGAGGCCATGCGCCTCGTCCTCAATCCCCAGGAGCTGCTGGGCATGGAGGATAAAGCGACGGAGGTCGGGATCGCTCATGGTAAATGGCTGGCGGGTATCGTAGTTAGATTACAACAGCCCCGAATCTTGAGCAGAGCTAGACCAGGCAAGGATTTTAAGGCCAAATTACGTGGCTATCAGCAGGATGGTCTCAACTGGCTCTTATATCTCCATCAATTACGCTTTGGAGCCTGTCTCGCTGATGACATGGGATTGGGTAAAACCGTGCAGGTGCTGGCCTTCTTAAACCATCTGCGGACAAAAGAGCCGGATACCAGGGCCTCCCTGTTAATTATACCTGCCTCCCTCATCGCTAACTGGATCAATGAACTAAAGGCCTTCACCCCCAGCCTGAAGTATTTCGCGGCCCACCCCGATCTTCATAAACCCCGCCAGGTTCCCCGGTTGGCCGCAGCCGAGTTAGACCGCTATGATCTGATTATCACCACCTATGCCCTGACCCAGAGATACAAATGGCTCCAGGATTATTCCTGGAATTACATTATTCTTGATGAGGCTCAGGCCATTAAGAATCCGGGTACCAAACAAACCAGGGCGGTTAAAAAGCTACGGGCGCACAACCGTCTTATCATGACCGGCACCCCGGTAGAAAACCGTCTCTCCGACCTTTGGAGTCTCTTTGACTTCCTGAACCCCGGCCTTCTCGGCAACTCTAAGGAGTTTGGCCGTTTCAGTAAGAAGCTGGCCAAAAATCCCCAGGGCTATGCTGGTCTGCGCCGCATAGTCAACCCCTTCATTCTCCGGCGTTTGAAGACCGATAAGTCCATAATCACCGATCTCCCCGACAAGGTGGAGATGAAAACCTGGGCCGCCATGACCAAAAAGCAGACCATTCTCTATCAGGAGATTGTTGAGGGTATTAGGCAAAGCCTGCAAAATGCCGGGGGCATCCAGAGAAAGGGGCTTATCCTCTCGGCCTTGATGAAGTTCAAGCAGCTCTGTAACCATCCCTCTCAATACCTTGGCCTTGATCATTTTGAGGAAAAGGAGAGCGGTAAATTCCAACGATTGCGTGAGATTTGCGAAACAATCTATGAGAAGCGGGAAAGAGTACTGGTCTTCACCCAATTTAAGGAGATGACTGCCCCCTTAGCCCACTTTTTAACCACCATATTCAAGCGTGAAGGCCTGATTCTGCATGGCAGCATCCCGGTAGGTAAACGCAAAAACTTGGTTGAAAAATTCCAGGGCCGCGATTACGTGCCATTCTTTGTCCTCTCCCTGAAGGCTGGGGGCGTCGGCCTTAACCTCACCGCCGCCAATCATGTAATCCATTTTGACCGCTGGTGGAATCCGGCTGTAGAGAATCAGGCTACCGACCGGGTTTTTCGTATTGGTCAGCAAAAAAATGTTATGGTGCATAAATTTCTGACCAAGGGCACTATAGAGGAAAAAATTGACGAGATGCTGGAATATAAGGCCAAGGTCGCCAACGAGGTCGTCGCGGCCTCCGGTGAAAGCTGGCTGACCGAAATGACTAATGATGAGCTATTGAAAATATTAACGTAAGCGCTCCATGAACACCCTGAAACGCTCGCATACGATCGTAGTCGTACCGCTACATTTCGAGATGTTATGAAGTCAAGAGTGTAGTTTGTTGAGCGCTTACATATTACATATTAACCTTAAAAGTTTGAGGGAATATCATGAGCTGGGGATATCCACGCTATGTATCGGTGGCCGAAAAAAAGGCCAAAGCCGCCCAAAAATTAAAAAAGCTGCAAAAAAAGATGCCGGGTATCCGGCCGGTTGTTATTGAAGGCAAATCTCTGGCCCGCAACTGGTGGGGTAAGTCGTGGAACAAAAACCTTGAACGCTACGCGGACTATAGTAACCGCATTGGCCGGGGCCGGAGTTACGTCCGGCACGGTGCCGTCCTTGACCTTCAGATCAAGACTGGCCGGATAACAGCGCTCGTGCAGGGCAGTGCCGCTCAGCCCTATAAGGTGGTAATCAAAATCGAGGCCGTCAAACCTGCTGCCTGGCAAGCCATTAAAAGGCGGTGCGGGGGGCAGTTAAAATCCATGCAGGATCTGTTGGCCGGCAAGTTCCCCAAGGCCCTGGGCGAGATATTCTTTCATAAAGACAAGGGTCTTTTCCCCAGTCCACAGGCAATAAAATTTGATTGCAGCTGTCCGGACTGGGCCTCCATGTGCAAGCACGTGGCAGCGACCCTCTACGGTGTTGGAGCCAGGTTAGATCAGGAACCAGCCCTGTTTTTTAAATTGCGGGGTGCTGATACCGCTGATCTTATTGCCCAGGCGGTGCGGGACAAGACCGGCGACTTGCTGGTTAGAAGTAAAAAAGCCTCGGTTAGGGCCATTGATGATGCCGACCTCTCCGGCCTCTTTGGTATCGAGATGGATAAAGTGGATTTTGGCAGCGTCTCCAAGCCTGGCAGGCAAAAACCAGGGGCCAGGAAAATAAACCCGGTATCACCCACCGCTACCTCACTCGTTGCCGAATTAATTATTACCGGCAGGACAGGGGTCAATATAGATTTCCTCGCGGCCCAAACCGGCTTTAGCAGAAGCAAGCTCTATGGCATCGTCCACCGCCTGAAACAACAGGGAAGAATCAGGAACAAAGCGCAGGGTGTGTATATAAAGGCCTAAAATATTCGCTCTGCCTGACCGCTCAAATTCCCGGTTAGCCGCTAAAACCTAATTTATCCCGCATAAAATTCAGGGCGAGAAATAGATTGTTCTCAGCCTCCGGGCTCAAGACTCCGGCAGATTCCAGATCCCATTTAAAGCCCTTTATATGGAGCAGATAGACCTCTGGAACATCAGCGTATATCTGTTGACAAAGGCTTAAAACCACCCCCGGAGAAATGGCATGCATGGTAAATTCTACCCGCGCTTCCTGGTGTTCTACTCGTGAAAGTTTAAAACCGTCCATATGCTCTAATGAGGCATCAACAAAATAGACAATATCATAGCCCGATATGGTCTCTGCGTCTTCGATATTAAGTTGATAATTGACCTCAAAAAAAATATTTTTATAATCCATGGCAGTTGTCCAGATCTGCAGTTGTTCAACAAAATTAATCCCCAGAGCATCATCCTGGCATCCAGGATTGCCGTAGCCATAGAAAAGTATCTTATTCGTCATTCTTAAATCTTCTGACTATCAGCCTGTCGTTAGAATCTATGAGATTAATTTCTAAAGGCATCTTGCCCAGGGCGTGAGTTGAACAACTAAGACATGGGTCATAGGCACGTATCGCGACTTCCACCGCATTCATCATCTCAGCGTTGATCTCCGGTTGACCATTCATAAATTGTTTGGCCGCGGAATTCACCGCGACATTCATCGGTTCATTATTATGAGTGGTGGAGACAATGAGATTTGCCATCTTTATCAGGTCATTATTATCAATCTGGTAGTGATGGATCAGGGTTCCCCGCGGGGCCTCCAGCACCCCTATACCTTCCCGGCTCTTTGCCCGCTTGGTGGATACGGTAAGTTCACCACTTAGCAGATCCGGATCGTTCAGCAGTTCTTTCATAACTTCGGCACAATGTAGAACCTCGATAAGCCGCGCCCAGTGCTGATGCATACTCATGCCGTTTGGCCTGCCATTGGTATAGGCCTTAAACACCTCAAATTCTCTCTGTGCCAGAGGGGTGGGGATAAAATCTGCGGTATTCATTCGAGCCAGCGGGCCGACACGATACCAGCCTTTTGCCTTGCCGAGAGACTTCAGGTACGGGAACTTCATATAGGTCCAGGAACGTACCTCCTCATCAATATAATCAAGGTAATTTTGATAATCGATGTCATCCAGAATCTTGGCCCCATGGGCATCAATACCCCGTAATACGCCATGATAAAAATCCAGCCCCCCGTCTTTTCTCACCAGGCTGACACAGTTTGAGGGGAAGGCCGCCAGGTTATCGATTATACCCTTATTTTCAGCGTGATAGCCCTTAAAAAAATCAAGGGCCGTTAGAGACCAATCGATCATCCTGTCGATATTCATCGGCTCAACGCCATGCAGAAAGGAATCCTTTTCCGCCTCTGTAAGATGCTTGTTGATGCCCCCGGGAATCGCACCGGTGCCATGAATTTTCTTGCCCGCTGTGGCTTTGATTATTTCCTGGCCGAATTTCCTCATCATCACCGCCTGCACGGCCATCTCTTTGTGTTCTATGGCGATACCGACGATATTTTTGAGGGCGGGATCACCGTCTATGCCAAAAAGCAGATCCGGCGAGGCCAGATGAAAGAAGTGCAGGACATGGGACTGGAATATCTGCCCGTAATGCATGAGACGGCGCATTTTCTCACCGCTTGGGGTCAGGCCGCTGCCGCTGCCGGCCCCCACTATCATATCAATGGCCTTGGCGGCCGCGAGGTGATGACTTACCGGGCATATCCCGCATAGACGCTGAACAAGCACCGGGGCTTCCCAATATGGCCGTCCCTGAACAAAGCGTTCAAACCCCCTGAATTCAACTATGTGAAGGCGGGATTGAACGACCTGATTCTGGTCGTCAAGATGTATAGTTACTTTGCCATGCCCCTCAACTCTGGTTAGGGGCTCAATGGTTATCTTCTTACTCATAATATCTTCCGGCAGCCCTGTTCGGCCTCCATAGACCTTTTTTTGTAACTGGTTAGCTCTGGGTAGTTTTTAAACCATACCTAAATAGTTACCTTTTTTTATAACAGATCAGTCAAATTTAAAACATTCATATGACAATTCCATTTTTTTACCACTGATTAAGGCGGTTAAAACATCCCAGATGAGATCAGCCCTGGGAGCGCACCCGGGAATAAAATAATCTATTTTTACTATTTCATGACAGGGATAAACCTGGTCGAGAAGCATAGGTAGTTCCTCATCATTGGGGATCAGGCCCTCATCATTTGTCTGCACCGAGACACAATCAATATACGCCTCTTGCAAACATTCCGAGATCGAGGCATTGTTGTTCCGCATAGCGGGCAGGCCGCCCATAATCGCACATTCGCCCACCGCAACCAACACCCGGCAGTTTTTCCTGAATTCTTTTAACAGCCTGATATTATCGCTGTTGGCGCATCCTCCCTCAATGAGACCGATATCGCATTCTTTGCTCAATTCTTTGATATCGTTTATGGGGGATTTATTGAATTCAACTAATTCAATAAGCTGCATGATTCTATCATCGAGATCCATGATCGACATGTGACATCCGAAGCAGCCAGCCAAAGATGCTGTGGCAATAAGCGGCTTATTCATGACCACCACCTATTTGTTCAATATCACTGCCAATGGGTAGCTGGTCATATTTTCGGCGGCCAATTGGGATATCATAGCCCCTGCCTTTGTGGATAATCGCCCCCACCGGGCATATATCCATTGCCGCCTGGGCCAGAGACTTATCAAAATCCGCCGCCCGCTCATGAGCAAATCTGATCCGCACCTCGTGGCCGCGGTTCGCAAAGACGAACCAGCCTGGTGCCTCTGGCTCCGGACGCCAGCGGACGCAGCGTTTACACAAAACACATCTGTTATGATCAATCAATAATGTGCCATGCGCCGACTCTACATCTTTGGCCGAAAAACTGTAAGGAAATTGAGGTACTGTCATTCGGTACCGGTAGGCCAGGGCCTGAAGTTCACAACTGCCGCTCTTTTCACAGGCTGGGCAGAAATGATTGCCTTCCACAAAGAGCAGTTCAATAATTGTCGATCTGATCCACTCTAATTCCTCAGTATTGGTCTCCACCACCATTTTATCGGCGGCCAGAGCGGTGCAGGCGGTTGTTTTTCTGCCATTAATCAGGCAGGTACAGAGTCGGCAGCAGCCTTGGGCCTTTATGCCCTCGTAATTACATAAAGTGGGAATATAAATCCCATTATCTTTAGCGGTTTCCAATACTGACTGCCCAGGTTCCGCCCTGTATTCGCAGCCGTTAATAGTAATCAGAATGCTCATCATTTTCCCCCTGAGCCCGGAACTCTATTGCTGACTTGACATGATTCCCGCACCGCCGCTGACAGATCAAATTCACTTACAAACTCTATATCGCCGCGCAATCTGGAGTTGTATAATTTACTGAAGTTTCTGATGGTGGACAAGATAGGATTAGCGGCGGTTTGCCCCAGGCCACAGCGATTTACCCGCATCACTTTCTCCCAGCTTAACATCTGATCAATATCAGCGCCAATCCCGTTACCCCGTAATATTTTTTCTAATTTCTTCTTGTATTGAATGGTCATGGCCCGGCAGGGAACACATGAACCGCAGGATTCAGAGATGAAAAAATCCGTAAAATTAAGGACGACATCCTTTAACAGATCACGCCGGTTATCAATCACAATCATCGAACCGCCGGTGGCGAGATCTTCATAGGCCAGTCGTCTATTAAACTCCTTGGGGGCGATGCAGGTTCCAGAGGGGCCGCTTACCTGCACGGCCTGCACGTCTTTGGCATCAACCAGCCGCAGAATGTCATTAACAGTAAAGCCCCACTCAATTTCGTAAATTCCCGGCCTTCCGCAATCACCGGAGACACTTAAAAGCTTGGTGCCAGTAGATTGCGCCGTGCCCAGGGCGCGATACCAGTCGGCACCTTTCAGCATGATTTTGGCCACCGCGCATAAAGTTTCGACATTATTCACCACCGTTGGCTGTTGCAAATAGCCCTTTTCCACCGGGAAAGGGGGCCGGTCTCTGGGCTCTCCTCGTTTCCCCTCCGCTGATTCGAGCAGGGCGGATTCCTCGCCGCAGACATAGGAGCCGCCGCCAAACTGAAGGCGAATATCAAAATCAAAACCTTTTTTAGAGGCCGCTGCTCTGCCGAGCAGCCCAGCTTCCCGCATCTGCCGCAGGACATTCTCAAGATGCTCCGTCATATATTTATATTCATAGCGCAGGTACAAAACCCCCTCTGCGGCACCAATGGCGTAACCGGCAATCACCATCCCCGCAAATAAGAGCTCCGACCGTTCCGTCAGGATTACCCGGTCTTTAAAAGTACCCGGTTCCCCTTCATCGGCATTACAGAAGATGTAACGCCTTTCCGCCTCCACCGCACGGCATAACTGCCATTTCATCGCAGTTAGAAAACCGGCCCCGCCCCGGCCCCGGAGGTTGGCCGCCCGTACCTCGGCAATAACATCATCCGGCCCTCGGCAGACAGACTTTTCAAGAATCTCAGCGGTCGGGGCCTCAATAGTCAAAATCGGGCCGGGCCGGATAATATTTGATTGTACCCCGCTTCCGGGTAAATCATCGATCGCAGCCCCGTTTTTCATGGCACGAACGATTTTTATCACCTGTTCTCCGCTTAATCGTGTAAAAACACGCTGGTTAATAATGGCTGACGGCTCCTGATCGTTCATGCCAATACATGGGGTGTTAAAAAGACCGATATTGCCATCCTCGGATACGGTGCCGAACTTACATCCGGCCTCCTTTGCAAAGGCCCGGGCGATTTTATCCCGGCCCATCATTCCGGCCACCGCACTGTTGTTGAGATAAACCGTGTACCTGCCGGTTGGTGTCCGTGATAAAAAATGATAAAATGACAGGGTCTGCTCAATTTCAGAAATGGGGATAGAAATGGCTTCAGCGATTATGTTCACCGCCTTCTTCGAGACGAATCTAAATCTCTCCTGCACATCAATAAGAATATCCATTAAACCGGTGGAATCTTTATTGTGGCTGGCAATAATCGCGGCGATAGCGGCCGATTCTGTTTGTCGGATTTTTAAATTATTCATCAACGGCCTCCATTATTGTCTTAGTCAAATGGCCGAGAAAACAAAAAACGGCGGATTCTCATCAAAGAGACTCCGCCGTTCAGGGATAAAGCAGGTTGTCAAAGACGATTTACATCATACCGCCCATACCGCCCATGCCGCCCATACCACCAGGCATACCGCCGCCCATGCCACCAGGCATACCAGCACCCTTATCTTCCTCGGGCTTGTCGGCAATCATACATTCAGTGGTCAGCATCATACCGGAGATGCTTGCCGCATTCTGAAGCGCAGTTCTGGTAACCTTGGCGGGATCAATAACCCCGGCCTTGATAAGGTCTTCAAACTCCTCGCTGGCGGCATTAAAACCATTGGCGCCAGCCAGGGTCTTAACCTTCTCAACGATTACAGAACCTTCACGGCCGGCGTTAGTGGCGATCTGCCGTACCGGCTCTTCCAGGGCCCGAAGAATGATCTTCTTGCCCAGGCTCTGAGACGGGCTTAATTCCAAGGCCTCAAGAGACTTGAGACAACGGATGTAAGCAACACCGCCGCCAGCAACAATACCCTCTTCTACTGCGGCCCGAGTGGCATTCAAGGCATCTTCAACCCTGGCCTTTTTCTCCTTCATCTCCATTTCAGTGGCAGCGCCGACATTAATTACTGCAACTCCGCCAATCAATTTGGCGAGACGCTCCTGGAGTTTCTCGCGATCGTAATCAGAGGTGGAATCCTCAATCTGGGCCCGAATCTGCTTAACCCGGCCAGCCAGTTTATCTGTATCTCCGGCACCATCAATGATAGTGCTGTTGTCCTTATCTATGACAATGCGCTTGGCACTGCCAAGATCGTTAATCGTAATATTCTCCAGTTTAATGCCAAGGTCTTCTGTAATTACCTGGCCGTTGGTGAGAATAGCAATATCCTCCAGCATGGCCTTACGACGGTCACCGAAGCCAGGGGCCTTGATAGCGGCTATATTCAGTGTACCACGTAATTTATTAACCACCAAAGTGGCCAACGCCTCGCCATCAACATCCTCAGCGATAATACAGAGTGGTTTACCCAGCTTGGCAACCTGCTCCAGGATGGGCAGTAGATCCTTCATGGAGCTGATCTTTTTCTCATTGATGAGAATCAGGGGCTCTTCCATGTTAACTTCCATCTTCTCGGGATCAGTGACAAAATAGGGGGAGAGATAACCACGGTCAAACTGCATACCCTCAACAACATCAAGAGAGGTCTCCATGCTCTTGGCCTCTTCAACGGTAATAACGCCTTCCTTGCCAACCTTGTCCATGGCCTCAGCGATAATATTACCGATGGTCTCATCATTATTGGCGGAGATGGTGCCGACCTGGGCAATTTCCTTCTGCTCCTTGGTGGGCTTGGCGATCTTACTAAGCTCAGCAACAACCGCAGAGACGCTCTTGTCGATACCGCGCTTGATTTCCATGGGGTTATTACCGGCGGCTACCAGTTTAACGCCTTCACGGAAAATGGCTTGGGCCAGCAGGGTAGCGGTGGTGGTGCCGTCACCGGCAACATCACTGGTCTTGGAGGCAACCTCCTTGACCATCTGGGCACCCATGTTCTCGAATTTATCTTCCAGTTCAATCTCTTTGGCAACACTCACTCCGTCTTTCGTCATGGTGGGAGCACCAAATGATTTGTCTAACAGGACATTGCGGCCTTTGGGGCCTAAGGTTATCTTGACGGCATCGGCCAGGGCGTTTACTCCAACGAGGAGGGACTCCCGAGCTTTAACGCTGTATTTTATTTCTTTAGCCATTGTTATTCTCCTTAAACAATCAAATTGTTAATCAAAAATTATTCGTAACAGTTCAGGGACAATTATTCTATGATGCCCAGAATGTCGTCTTCACGCATGATGAGATAATCCACGCCGTCCACCTTTACATCAGTGCCGCCATATTTGCTGAACAAGACATGATCACCCTCTTTGACCTCGAGAGCTACTCTCTTGCCATCGTCATTCATTTTACCGTTACCAACGGCGATAATCTTGCCCTCGGCCGGTTTTTCCTTGGCGCTGTCCGGGATAATAATCCCACCGGAAGTCTTTTCTTCCTGCTCCAGCCGCTGTACTAAAATACGATCGTTTAATGGACGAATTTTCATTATACTGCCTCCATTCATGTGTTAATGATTTAATTTATTAAATAGGTAACTATTGATGCATCAATAGTTACATTTTGGCCATATTCCAAAATCATCCCCCTTTTTCGTGAACATCTGGGTCGGAAGTACCACAGAGTACACCACTATGCGGGATGGCCAAAACTATAGGGACTATTTTCCAAAAATCAAGGGAGGGGTGTTTTTTTTTTGGGTGAGGTGAAAAACCTGCAAAAATAAAGATATGGGCAGACATTATTTCTGCTCCAGAGCCGTTATTTATAGTCTCGTCTATGGGGCTGGGTAATAAAATCAGATCTTGATTTTTCTTTTATCTTTCTTTTCATATTTTATATACTCTGGTATACGAGAACATCCTTAATAAGCAGTAATGTCCAGTTGGAGGCAAATTCTTAACCGGACATTACTGCTCGATAAAGGGCAAAAAATAATATTAAGCGAGGCAACTGTATGGGAATTATTCAAGACTTGTTCGGTAAATCCCCCTTTGGACCATTGGTTGAGCATTCCAAAAAGGTACATGAATGCGTGGAGATGATCTGGCCGCTTCTCGAAGCCTTGATCGAGGAGGATTACCCCAAAATTCACGCCCTGCAGGATAAAGTTTCTAAACTGGAATTTGAGGCCGACAACATAAAACATTCCATCCGCAAACAATTGCCCCATCGTTATTTTATGCCCGTGGATCGGGCCGATCTTGATGCCTTTCTGCATTGTCAGGACAAGATTGCCGATAAGGCGGAGGATTTCGCGGTTATTCTAATGATCAGAAAGACTAAACTTCATTCTTCTCTGCATGAAAAATTCTTAACTTTCGTCAGCCAGGTTTTTCAAGTTACTGCCACTCTGCTTACGGCAACGGTGGAATTACAGAGCCTGGCTGACACCTCATTCGGCGGTGCCGAAGCCGATTTAGTATTGCGTTATATAGAAAGTCTCGGGGAGGAGGAATGGAAGGCAGACCGTATGGCCCGTAACCTCTCCATCGACATATACGATCTTGAGAATGAGTTGGACCCCCTTACCATCATCTTTTACGAGAAAATGCTATTGACCCTTGGTGATGTGGCCAATAAAGCGGAAAACGCCGGTGATATGCTGCGCAATATGATTGTAAAATAGTTACGCCGTGGAGCCTAAAGCAGTTTGTCTGCTCTGGGCCCCATGCTCTTTTTGGTCTCAGGACGTTGCCCTGTTGCTGCCTACCATGCAGGGCCTTTTCTGATAAAACCGCTCATCATATAACTTTTTATGTTATCATCAGCAGTTCTATAATATTCACCGAGGAATTAAAGGTTTATGAAATTTACAATTAATATTAAAAGCAGCTGCTTGGCGTTTGTCGTATTCTTCTTTCTCTGTGGGCCGCTGGCCGCCGCTCCGTTGCGGGTTGTTACTGTTATTCCGCCTTACGCCTCCATCGTCAAAAAGATCGGCGGCAGTTTCGTTAAAGTCTATTCCCTCATCAAGAGCGGTCAGAATCCCCACACCTTTACGCCTCGCCCCCAGCAGATCATGAAATTAGAGCAGGCGGCAGCCCTCTTCGTCAGCGGTCTGCCCTTTGAGAAGAGACTCGTTGCCCAGATCAAGAGCCGTGATAAACAGCTGGAAATAATTGATCTTGATGCCGGCCTGATCCTGCGCCATGAGAAGGACGGTGATGTTGATCCCCATGTCTGGATGTCCCCGCCCCTGCTGCGCCGTCAGGCGGCAACCATCACCGCCGCCTTATGCCGCCTTGACCCAGCCCACCGCCTGGAATACACAAAACGCCACCAGGCCCTGGATCAACGTATTCAAAAATTAGATACCCAGATAAAAACCCTGCTGCGCCCCTTTGTCGGCCGGACGTTTTATGTCTTTCATCCCGCCTTTGCCTATTTTGGCGCCGCCTACGGTCTGCGCCAGCGGGCGGTGGAGGTCGGCGGCGGCAGCCCCTCTCCTCGGCAATTGGGCCGCTTAATCAAGCAGGCAAAAAGTGACGGTGTAAAAATTATCTTTACTCAGCCTGAATTCGACCAGCGCTCAGCAAGGGTGGTGGCAAGGGCAATTCACGGCACGGTTCTGCCCTTGGATCCCATGGCTCCCGACATCTTACATAATTTTAAAAAAATTGCCCTGGCCCTGCAAAGTGCCTTAAAAAAATGACCACAGCTCCTGACATCGAGCCAGTAATTGAAATTAGCGGACTTGATTTCTCCTATAATCCCCAGCAGCCTATTCTAAGTAAGGTAAATATCTCGGTGGCACAATTTACCTCCACCTGCATAGTGGGGCCCAACGGCGGCGGTAAATCAACTCTGGTTAAATTAATTCTTGGTCTCCTGCGTCCAGATAGGGGCCGGGTTCTACTCCTTGGCGGGCCGCCGGAGGTTACCCGCTCTCAGGTGGGATATGTGCCCCAATACGCCAAATTCGACCCTCTTTTTCCGGTAAGCGCCCTGGATGTCACTATCATGGGCCGCCTGGACGGCCGGGCAAAGCGCTATTGCCGGGCGGATTACCAGGCCGCTCACCAGGCCCTGGCCGAGATGGATATGGACTCTCATGCCAAGAGTAGTTTCGCCGAATTATCCGGCGGCCAGCAGCAGCGTGTGCTCATCGCCCGCGCTCTTACCTCGGCCGTCAAGCTCCTGATTATGGACGAACCCACCGCCAGTATTGACGCCCAGGTGGAGGGCAGCCTTATGGAAATTCTCCGCTGTTTAAGCCGACGCATGGCCGTTGTTCTCGTTACCCACGACCTTGGTTTTACTTCCAAATTCTTCCAGTCGGTAATCTGTGTTCACGGGCAGGTTCATATTCATCCCACCAGCGAAATCACCGGCAAGATGATTCAGGATATGTACGGCAGTGATTCTCAGATGATTCGTCACGACCACCGCTGCTCCACGGAGGGCCATACGCATGTCTGATTTTCTAACCGCCATTGCTAACAACCAGATGCCGTTTCTCCGTTACGCTCTCATCGCCGGGATTCTGGCCAGTATTACCTTCGGTATTGTGGGAACTTATGTGGTGGTGCGGCGGATTACCTATATTGCCGGGGCCATCGCCCATTGCGTTCT
>VAPF01049533.1_pt1 | contig 17478 bp, 17 predicted proteins | sample 3393931 | NCBI WGS metagenome assembly VAPF01 (sample SAMN08290437, study PRJNA428436) | hydrothermal vent metagenome | isolation source: Deep-sea hydrothermal vent chimney | place: Atlantic Ocean: South-mid Altantic Ridge | depth 2773 m m | reverse complement strand
TTAAAGACCCTCCCGCTCTGCAATCAGCTTCGCCCATGCTAAGGGGCTGAATGCCGTTGCGGCGATCAAACCGACTCCCAGAGCCAATAACGCGGTCACAATCGGTGGCAACAACAGCATCCAAGAGGTCTCTTGACGACCGAAACAACGCTCCTCAGGCCAATGTTCAGGAGGCTTTCGGAACCAAACTCGATGGAGAATGGGTAAAAAATAGGCCGCGTTGAGTAAGCTACTGCCTACCAGCACCCAAATCACCCAGCTCTGCCCAGCTTCTAACGCACCCATTCCCAGATACCACTTGGTGATAAAGCCAGCCGTGGGTGGCGCACCGATCATACCAAAAACACCGATCGTAAAAGCCGCCATGGTCCAAGGCATGCGCTGCCCAACACCATCCATTTCACTGATTTTATGAATCCCCAAGGTTTCGGCCAAATTACCCGCGCAAAAAAACAGCGTGATTTTCATTAACCCTTGATGCACTAAGTGCACCACACCACCAATTGCCGCCATCGGCCCCGCAATCGCGACGCCCAGCGTAATATAAGAGACCTGACTGATTGTAGAAAAAGCCAATCTGCGCTTTAAATCATCTTGATACAAAGCGCGCATTGAGGCATACAGAATGGTAAACGCGGCCAGCCACGCCAGCGGAGCCGTTACGCCCAAATCGGTGGCAAAGTTGATACCAAACACATCATAAACAACCCTAACAATGCCAAAAGCCCCTGCTTTCACAACAGCCACCGCATGCAACAATGCGCTCACGGGGGCTGGGGCTATCATGGCGAGAGGCAACCAACCATGCAGTGGTATCAATGCCGCTTTTACGCCTAATCCTGCAATTAACAAAATAAATATCATCACCAATGCGGGACGGTGCTCATCCCCTAACGCATGTAAAAACCCCTGCGGAGTAAATTCCAACGTCCCTGTAAGCGTATAGAGCCAGACGGTAGCAAACATAAGCAAACCGCCCCCGATCAAGGTATAACGCAAATAAATTTTTCCTGCGTGCCGAGCGGCTTCCGTGCCTCGGTGTACGATCAGTGGATAGGTCGCAAGCGTCAATAGTTCATAAAACAGCAAAAAGGTAATCAAATTACCCGACATTGCCACGCCGATAGTGGCGCTAACACATAAGCTAAAGAAACCAAAAAAACGACTACGGTGAGGCGATCCTTCCAAATAACCGATGGCGTAAATCGTCGTTAACAGCCATAACACAGCGGATAAGGTGACAAACAATAAAGAGAGCGGACCCGCACGTAGAACCAGATCCAGACCGGGTAACAGTGGTAAGCGTGTTTCAAAATGCTGCCCATGATAGACCCCCCATAGCATCCAACCGACCAACAGCAAGTTAATCACCGAACCGCTCAAATTAAGCGTGGTACGCAAACGCACTCTTTGCTCGGCCAATCCAAAAATAATTAGACCGGGTATCAAAGAGCTGGCAATCAACAGCAGTGGCAACCAATCGTTCCAATTCATGGCATGATCTCTTCATTGCCAGAAAAAGCGTCAAAGGGAGTTCCTATCGCAAGCAAAGGTAAAATCAACGGGGCAAGAAAACCCAATAGAATGGCGCCACTGGCCAACAACAACGCGGCCCACTCCATACGAACCGGTACGGTTTTCACTTTTGAGGGTTTACTTGCTTCAGTAAAGGCGTAACCCAATACCTTAAAAATATACATGGCCGCCAGTATGCCCCCCAGCACCATCACTACAGCAAGATCCCATCGCCCTTGCATTAAGGCGGCTTCCAATAGCAACCACTTGCCAATAAAACCTCCACTTGGCGGCAACCCGATGAGGCTCACCCCCGCCAAAGCAAACGCCGCGACCGTCAAGGGTAAACGCTGTGCCAGTTGATCCAAATCCGCAATACGGTCATGGCCTCCAAAACGCAATAAATTGCCTGCGGCCATAAACATCGCCGCCTTGGCTAAGGCATGGGAAATCGCTAAATAAATCACGGCGTTCCAAGCCGTTACCCCCGCCCCCATCGCCAGTGGAAACGCCAAAAAGAGGTAGCCGATTTGCGCTACTGTCGAATAGGCCACCAGCATTTTAACCCGAGTTTGGCGTAATGCTTGTAGCGAGCCCCAAAGAATGGCCATAACGCCTAACACACCAAACAAACCTGCAACACTGCCACTGATTGGCCAGAAAATCTCAAGCCATAAACGCAGTAACAGATAAAAAGAGGCCTTCACCACCAGAGCCGAAAGCAATGCGCTGATTGGCGAAAATGCGCTGGCATGGGCAGGAGGCAACCAGAAATGCAGTGGAAAAAGCGCCGTTTTGAGTAGCAGCCCAGCGCTCATCAATCCCAATGCCATCCACACGGTAGGGGTGGATTCAACTTGTTCGGATAACATGACTAGATCGAGACTGCCATAAGTATGATAAAGAAGCGCAACACCAAATAGGAAGAGTAATGAACCCAATAGAGAGGCTAACAGGTAACGCATCGCCCCATTTAGAGCGGCCTTTCCGCCGCCCAGCGCGACCAAGGCGACCGCCGATAACCCCAACAATTCAAGCGTGACGTAGAGATTAAAAATGTCCGCCGAGAGAAACAGTGCGTTCAATGCCGTGAGTAAGAATAACCACAGTGGCCAAAAGCGTTCTGATTGAGATCGGTCAAAATAAGCCGTGGCATAGACGCTAACGGCCACCCCCACCAACGCGGTGATTCCTAGCATCACCAAACTGAGGCCATCCGCATACAACTGGATGCCCAAAGGGGCATTCCAGCCCCCCACGGCGTGATGATAAACACCGTTTTCAAGCAACCAAGCACCTAAGCCAACCACTGACAGAAAGACTCCCCCCAGTGTGATCAACCCCAACTGATTGACTTTTTTTGGCCAGAGAAAACAGGCGATAGCACCCACCAATGGCAACAGAATCAAGACCACTGCCCAAGGAATTGTCAGCAGAAAATCACCCATAGCAATTACTTCTCTTCCGCATCGTTCAGTTCAGCTCGCCCTGTGATGGCATTGATTTTCAACATCAAAGCAAGCGCGAGTGCCGTGGCAGACACCGCCACCACAATCCCGGTAATCACCATCGCCGCAGGTACAGGATCGGGCGTGATCTCCGTTCGACCCGCTAATGCCAATAGCACCATAAAAACGCCACTGCCCATAATATTGAGTGCTAATATTTTACGCAACAGGTGGGCATGGATCATCAAGGCATACACTCCCAAGCAAAACAGCCCAATACCCACTAGAGCGTACAAAATTGCGATACTCATATTTTTTCCGAATGGTCTGGACGCGAACCCAAAAACAGGGCGGCAAGGATCGCTGCAATGGAGAGTGTCGCCGTTATTTCGAGCACAAAAATAATCAAACTTGCCTGTGACGGCGGAAACGCCAGCAGTTGAGCACCACCCAACATCGTCAATACGGCCACGACGATAAAAGTGGACACCCCCGCAACCAAGGTGATTCGCAATGGTAAACCAGCAAGACTAAGAGGCAGACGCCAGCCAGCCAGTATTAACAACACGCCAGCCGCACCCAGAACGGAACCTGCTTGAAACGCGCCGCCAGGTGCATGAGCGCCAACCCACAGTAAATAAGCGGATACCAATAATAATAGTGGTGTTAAAAAACGCGTCAAAAGATCCAGTACGGGATCGGGTGTTGCTTCTCTAACGGATGGCCTTATCTCCAACGACCAGATCCCAATCAATGCCAACAACAACACCGCTATTTCCAACAGAGTATCGTAAGCACGAAAGTTGAGTAACACGGCTGTAACGGGATTACTGACTCCGCTGGCATCAAGATTTTCAGCAACCACGGCACTTAACCCCGTCGCGTAAGGCGTGAGTTGCAAAACGCCATAACCCAACCCAACGGCCATTAATAACAATGGGATGGCAGATAACCAAACAAAAAAGGGTCGCTTCATTTTTTGTTCAGATAACGTCATACTCTCTTCACGCACCTCCGTCCCTTTACGAACGTTAAAATCGCGCAACTTTGCCCATGCAGATAACAGCAACGCACCCGTTAAGCCCGCCCCAATCGCCACTTCGGCCAACGCCACATCAGGCGCTTTCAATCGTACCCAAGCCAGTGTCATCAACAGTCCAAACGCAATAAACAATACGATGGCTTTAAACAACTCTGGACAAAACAGTGCCCGCCAAGCCAACCACAACAACCCGATGCCTATCAGGCCATCAATCAACCATTGCAACAGACTTAACGCCTCCACATGCGCACTCCTTTTTGTAACGCTTTTTTGGCAATAAGATGAGAAATACTCGAACCGGCCAGCAATACCAGTAGCCAGATCAGCAACAGTTTTCCCACAGAGGCGAAGGATTCTGCCTGCATTGCCAAGCCGATTACGATCAATCCCAGCCCCACATTATCGGCCTTAGTCAAGGCATGTAATCGGGTGTAAACATCCGGAAAACGCAACAACCCCACCGTGCCCGCCAAAAAAAACAGGGCGCCCGCAAGTAAAAAGAGCACCGAGAGATAATCACTTAGAGTCATGTTCTTTCTCCGGTTCTGACCACGCTCTACGGACAAACGCCACGGCCGTTACCGCCGCAAGCAATGCAAACACAAGCGCAACATCATGCAATGCGGAATCGCCTTCAACCTGCCCCAATAACAACAATACCGCCACCGATGTCGTACCAAAAAGTTGTGCCGCCATCATACGATCGGCGGCGGTAGGGCCTTGTAAAACACGCCACATGCCTGCGCCCAGATTGAGCAGTAAAAAAAACACCAATGCTAGATAAAACGTCTCCATACATACTCACTTTTCAAGTGTCAAAAAGATTTCTCCCCCCCTAGCTTCCTTCCAAACCAAACAGCCGCCTAACGTGTTTTTCAACCACCATCAGTTCTGATTTGACATCACTTCGGCCATCAAGAACGTGCACTTTCAACACACTGTCATTCAATTCAGCGGATAAGGTGCCAGGCAGCAAACTTACCGTATTCACCATCACGACTTGTGCGACTCCTGGTGGAAGCTGCAATGGGTACTCAATTAAATCGGGTTCAATAGGAAGACGAGGATGAAAAGCACGCCAAGCCACATCAATTCCGCCCATTAAAGAGCGAATCATAAAAAAAAGTACAAATTTAACCCCTGCACTCCACACCAAAGACGTTGGTGGAATAAGCAACATACTGACGATCAAGGCCAACACAACAGCAGGCCCACCCATCACCCATGAAGACAGATCACCATTGGTTAACGCCCACCAGATTAGCGAGAATAGAATACCCCGCGTTAAAATTGTTAACCCAAAATATCCTTTCCCTAAAAAAACCGATGGATGTTCTGATAGGGGGGCTTTTTTAATCCGATTCATCATAGGAAACCTCTAACCCTAATTCACATTTCTATCTTCGGATTAGGGTCTAATAAATAAACTTCCATATTACCACCCCTAACAAAACGCATAAGTACTTTTATAGCCTCAGAAAGCTTTCTATTTCCAAGTCATTTGGGTATAGGCAAAAAAAAAGCCCCGATAAACGGGGCTTTTTTAAAGTTTAATGTTAGCAACAAATTACGCTACTTTTAGCTCACTTTGAGGCGTTGCTTCTAATGCAGCAATGCGATCTTCCAACGGAGGGTGAGACGTAAACAACTGTCCAATCTTACTCTTACCAGACGAAATACCTAAAGCGGCCATTTGATCTGGCAATACACCCGGTTGCATGGTTTGTAAGCGACGCAGTGCGGCAATCATATTCTCTTTGCCGGCTAAGTACGCACCACCGTTATCCGCATGAAACTCACGTTTACGCGAGAACCACATTGAGATAATACTGGCCAATATACCAAATAGAACTTGTGCCGCAATATCGACAATAATAAATGTCCAACTGTGCCCAGAAGATTCGTTTTTCAAAATCACACGATCCACCACATAGGCCACAATTTTCGCGAAGAAGATAACAAAGGTATTTAACACCCCTTGCAATAACGCCATGGTTACCATGTCGCCATTGGCAACGTGCGCCACTTCATGCCCTAACACGGCTTCCACTTCATTTTGGCGCATACTGCGCATTAACCCTGTAGAAACAGCGACCAATGAGTTGTTTTTAGTCATTCCCGTTGCAAATGCATTAGGCTCTGGCGAGTCATAAATAGCCACTTCAGGCGTTTTAATGCCCGCTTTTTCAGCTTGACGTTTAACGGTATCGACCAACCACTGCTCATCCGCATTTTTAGGTTCTTTGATGACTTTCGCGCCCGTAGACATTTTTGCCATCCACTTTGACATCGCCAACGAAATAAACGAACCTGCAAAACCAAAAATCAGTGCAAACATAAACAGATTATTTAGGTTAAGGCTGGTGCCTTCCATGTAGCTGCCTACACCTAAAATATTCATCGCCAACATGGCAACTGCAATAACGGCCATGTTTGTTAATAAAAATAAACCCATACGCTTCATAGAGAACGCTCCTTTAATAAATAATATTTTTAAAAAGTTAATTTCACCCCTCATTATAAGGAATAAGTAATTTATATGTCTAATATAAGGTTTTTTTATAACCTTTCAAGTTTTTTTGAACCATTTTTTTTCATTATTTTAATTTAGCTACAAGCATTTGATTCACTTGCCCTGGATTTGCTTGCCCCCCTGAAGCTTTCATAATTTGCCCAACAAAATAGCCTAACATCTTCGTTTGTCCTGCTTTATATGCCTCGACTTGCGAAGGATTATTTGCCAACACCTCGTCCACTAACGCTTCAATCGCGCCTGTATCCGTAATTTGCTTTAGCCCTTTCGCTTCAATAATTTCGTCTGCCGTGCCTTCCCCTTTCCACATGGCATCAAACACCTGCTTGGCAATTTTACCCGAAATACTGTTGTCCAAAATACGAACAATCATACCCGCTAAGCCTTTAGCACTGACAGGAGATTTTTCAACCGACAAGCCGTCTCGATTTAAAGCAGCCGAAAAACCTGATGTCATCCAGTTTGCACACAATTTAATGTCTTTCGCGTCGGTCAATGTCACCAACTGTTCAAAAAACTCAGCCATGGCTCTAGAACTGGTTAAGACCGCTGCGTCATAGTCACTCAAGCCAAATTCCGATACAAAACGAGCACGCTTCGCATCGGGTAACTCTGGCATGGTCGCCCTAACCGCTTCAATGTCCTCGTCCGTAATAATCACGGGTAACAAGTCAGGACAAGGAAAATAGCGATAATCGTTTGCATCTTCTTTGGTACGCATCGACCGTGTTGTATCGTTATCCGCATCATACAAACGCGTCTCTTGTACCACCGTACCGCCACTTTCAATCAATTCAATTTGACGCTCAATTTCAATTTCAATCGCTTTCTCAATAAAACGAAAGGAGTTAATATTTTTTAATTCTGCACGCGTACCCAAAGGTTCACCCGGACGACGTACCGACACATTAGAGTCCACTCTAAAAGAGCCTTCTTGCATGTTTCCATCGCAAATACCAAGATATTGAACCAATTCATGCATTTTTTTAGCATAAGCAACCGCCTCTTTGGCCGACGACATATCAGGGTCTGACACAATTTCCAATAATGGCGTACCTGCACGATTTAAATCAACGCCCGTTTGCCCTGGCACCAAACCATGCACCGATTTACCCGCATCCTCTTCTAAATGTGCGCGCGTGACACCAATGATTTTTTTGGTACCATCTTCTAACTCGATTTCCATTTTTCCTTGACCCACTATCGGAAATTCAAATTGCGTAGTTTGATAGCCCTTTGGCAAATCAGGGTAAAAATAATTTTTACGATCAAATACCGAACGTTTACCAATCTCAGCATCCAGCGCAAGCCCCAATAGAATTGATTTTCCTATCACGGCTTGGTTTAGCACGGGCAACATACCTGGCATTCCAATATCAATGGGGCAGGCTTGACTGTTTGGCGCAGCACCATAGGCCGTAGAGGCGCCTGAAAATATTTTTGATTTCGTGGTTAACTGAGCATGAATCTCTAACCCGATGACGACTTCCCAACTCATTTTGCGCACTCCTATTGGTACTGTGCTGGCATTTTAGTATGCCAATCGGTAACTTGCTGAAACTGATGCCCTATATTCAGTAATTTTGCTTCACTAAAATAGGGCCCCACAATGTGCAATCCAACGGGTCGGTCTTGCGCAAATCCAGCAGGAACCGACAGCGCTGGTAATCCAGCTAAATTGACAGGAATCGTATACAGATCCGATAAATACATACTGACTTGATCGTCTGATTTTTCACCAATATTAAAAGCGGGTGTTGGCGCAACAGGCCCCATAATGACATCACACTCGTTAAATGCCTTGATAAAATCATCACGCACCATTCGACGTAACTTTTGTGCCTTTAAATAATAGGCATCGTAATACCCCGCAGATAACGCATAAGCACCCACCATGATTCGACGTTTAACTTCTTCACCAAACCCTTCTGAACGAGAGCGCTTATACAAGTCTTCTAAATCATTAGGTTTTTCACAACGGTAGCCAAAACGCATCCCGTCAAAACGAGATAAATTCGCAGAAGCTTCCGCGGGCGCTAAGACATAATAGGAAGGTACGGCTAAATCTTTATTGGGCAAATGCACTTCAACTACTTCTGCTCCAAGCGCTTCTATTTCGGTAATGGCCGCTTTGACTACATCAGAGACTTCTGAATCCAAGCCCTCACCAAAATATTCCGCAGGAACTCCAATTTTAAGCCCTTTTAATGAACGCTCCAGTTCGATCGTATAATCCGGTGTTTCACGCTCCAAGCTGGTGGAGTCACGTTCATCAAACCCCGCCATTGCATTCAGCATCCAAGCAGAATCTTCCGCCGAACGCGTCATGGGGCCTGCTTGATCAAAACTGGATGCGTAAGCGATAATACCAAAACGAGAAACAGCACCGTAAGTGGGCTTAATGCCCGTAATGCCACAAAAAGAGGCTGGTTGACGGATTGATCCCCCCGTATCCGTACCCGTTGCCATAGGCGCTAAGCCCGCCGCAATAACCGCCGCCGCGCCGCCAGAAGAACCGCCTGGAACCGCCTTGTGATCCCAAGGATTTTTGGTTGCGCCATAATAACTGCTCTCAGAAGACGAACCCATCGCAAACTCATCCATATTGGTTTTACCCAAAATAGGCATGCCCATTTTTTTAAGTAACGTCACAACATTGGCATCGTAAGGCGCAATAAAGTTATCCAACATCTTTGAAGCACAACTGGTTTTAACGCCGTCGGTACAAAAAATATCCTTATGTGCAACGGGAATTCCCGTCAATAATTCGGCATCACCTGCCGCAATTCGTTTATCCGCTTCTTCGGCCATGCTTATCGCAAGCTCCGGCGTAACGGTTATGTAAGCGTTTAATTCAGCATCGAACTTATCAATTCGATCAAGATAGTGTTGGGTCAACTGCACACTTGTAAATTCACCCGCACGTAATTTCTCACTCATTTGTTTAATGGTTAGGTTATGCATCATTGGATATGGCTCACTCAATAACTTGGGGGACTAAATAATGTGCTTCTGCCGCCGCAGGGGCAATTGCTTGTAGTTTTTCATGCTGATCTATTTCAGTCACAACATCCGCTCTTAATCGCTGAACCGCATCCAAAGGGTGTGCCATCGGCAAGATATCTTGCGTATCCGCGGCTTCCATTTGCGCAAACAGCTCTAAAATATTGGACAGCTTTTGTGCGACGCCTTCTACAGCGTCTTCTTGCACTTCAATTTGCGTTAATCGCGAAATATATTCAACTTCCGTTTTCCCTAAAGACACGACTCTCTCCAAAAATGTAAAAAATTTAACAGCATAAAATAACATATTTAGACCCTCTCTGCATAAGTCCTTAAGAAATCAAGCGCCTAACCCCCAAGATAAAAAGTACATTTCTAAAAATTAAACACATTTTCACCCCTTACTTAAGAATATACCTTCTATGACCTCATGAATTAAGTTAAAATACGGCCTTTATTTTATCTGTAAATTTTAAGGACGCCGCTCGATGTTTCGTAAAATCATGGGACTCTTCTCAAATGACCTTTCAATTGATTTAGGCACCGCCAACACGCTCATTTATGTCCGTGGCAAAGGAATGGTCTTAAATGAGCCTTCTGTGGTCTCTATCCGAACCAGTAAACGTGGCGGCAATAGCCGCTCCATTGTTGCCGTTGGTGAAAATGCCAAACTGATGCTCGGAAAAGAAAATCAAGACATTCAAACCATTCGTCCCTTAAAAGACGGCGTAATTGCCGATTTTGAAGTGACGGAAAAAATGTTGCAATCGTTCATTCGCAAAGTGCACGAAGCCAAGTTTTTTCAACCCAGCCCACGTGTTTTGATCTGTGTTCCTTGTGGCTCCACTCAAGTTGAGCGCCGTGCCATCCGAGAATCCGCCGCAGGCGCAGGCGCACGTGAGGTCTTTTTAATTGAAGAACCAATGGCGGCGGCTATTGGTGCAGGCATGCCCGTTAGCGAACCAACAGGCTCCATGGTCGTCGACATTGGAGGCGGAACAACGGAAGTTGCGACCTTATCACTCAACGGCATTGTGTGGGCCGACTCGGTTAAAGTAGGCGGAGATCGCTTTGATGATGCCATCATTAAATACGTTCGTCGTAATTACGGCATGATTATTGGCGAAACCACCGCTGAAAAAATTAAAAAAACCATTGGAACGGCTTACCACGAAGTGAACCCCGATACCATGGAGGTGCACGGCAGTAACATAGCAGAAGCGGTTCCACGTCGCTTTACGCTTAACAGCAACGAGGTATTGGAAGCCCTAAATGAACCCTTATCCTCCATTGTTAGCGCAGTAAGAACCGCATTAGAAAATACGCCGCCAGAACTTGGAGCTGACATTGCAGAACATGGCATTGTCCTAACGGGTGGTGGCGCTTTGCTTCGTAACTTAAGTACGCTACTTGCAGAAGAAACGGGAATTCCTGTGATTATTGCAGACGATCCTTTGACCTGTGTGGCACGTGGCGGTGGTCGAGCGTTGGAGTTAATGGATGAAAAAGGCCTAGATGTTTTCTCCTTTGAATAATTTTTAAATCTTAGCCTGAATCCGTATCGTCACTGCGGCGCAGAACTTAAGCCCTGCTATCCAGATTGAAGTTACGGATCTAGGAGTCAACTATCAGCCAGTTAACCACCCACCAACAAGAAGGTATGCACTTTGTTATTGCATTTACCCTTGCGATTGTCCTAATGGTTGCCGACCATTATGGGCAGTTAATGGGCAGTTTTCGTGGTGTACTCTTGACGACTATTTCTCCCATTGAGCGCATCGCTACACTACCAAAACAGTTCTATCAACTAACCACCACAGATTTTACCAATGTTGACACCCTTAAACTTGAAAACCAACGACTCAAAACTGAATTACTTCTAATCAAAGCAAAACAACAACAATTTTCAAATCTTCAGCTTGAAGTCTCTCGCCTAGAATCACTGCTTGGAACCGCTGGAAAAATCAACACGCAATCGTTGAAAATAGCCACTGTAACGTACTATAGCAATAACCCGCTGTCCCAATATTTAACCCTAAACAAAGGACAACTTAACAACGTTATTGAGCAACAAACTGTGATCGATTCAAAAGGAATCATGGGACAAATAATCAACACCACGCCCACGCACTCACGCGTATTGTTAATCACGGATCCTGACCATCAAATCCCTGTAAGAGTTCAACGTACAGGTCAACGAGGCATTTTAAGCGGAACAGGGCATGAAACCACTCAACTAGGCTTTATACCTAAAACCAGCTTAGTTGAAATCGGTGATTTATTAGAAAGCTCTGGTTTAGGCGGGGTATTCCCCGCGGGATACCCCGTTGCAGTGATTACTCAAATCGAAAATAAAGGCGGAAACCCCTACCTTGATGTAACAGCAACCCCTGTCGCAGATCTATTTCAATCCCATAAAGTGCTTATTTTATCGCAAGCCACTCCCTACTTAAATTTTGATGAGGATTTAGATGAAAGCTTAAATGAAGATGCCGCAGAGGAACCCTTAGATGTCAAATAAACTCTTTAGCCTTAAAACCTCTCAAGCCCGTTGGGTGATATTAATTTCATACATCATCGCCTTAGCATTCGATACTATTGCATTATTTGGCCACTCTTCTCCAGTTATTCCCCCCTTAACATTATTCTTTTTACTCTACTGGTGTGCCAATTTTTTAGATCGAACCCACCTTTTTTCTGCCTTTTTACTAGGCCTGCTTGCCGATACGTTATATCAAACCACGCTAGGCTCTCACGCGCTACTCTTTAGCATGATTACCTTTCTGATGATTCGCCACCGATTACGCTTTAAAGGCTATCCCGTTTGGCAACAGGCTTTTTTAATAAGTTTATATATGATGAGTTACCAGCTACTAAACTACCTATTCTTTAGCCCCGTATTAAACGGAAATGAGATTGTACAATACTGGACAATGCCCGCTCTAAGCATTTTACTTTGGCCAGTACTTGCTTACAGTTTGGGAAAAATTTCACACACGGCCGCTGATGACTAGCGCCCAAGATACTTAAAACCGATGCCAGAACACCTCGAATTTAACAGTGACAGCGACCGATTTCATCAAAAAAAACAGTTTCGTTTTCGCCTGTACATTGCCTTTATTTTCACCCTTATTCTCTTTGCCACGTTAATTACTCGCATGGCACAATTGCAATGGGTAGAACACGAACGTTACCAAGGACTTGCCGAAGGCAACCGAATTTCCATCGAAATTCTCCCCCCCACTCGCGGTAAAATATTTGATCGAAATCATATTTTATTAGCCGATAACCAACCCGTCTACACGCTTAAATTTATTCGTGAGAAAATGGACAACATTGATTCCGCAGCCCTTGCCATACAAGTTATTCTAAACAACATAGACCCCAAACGAATTCATGATTTTTTTAAAAAGTTTAAACAGAAAAATCGCTCTAGAAGCTACTCCCTCCCCTTTACTTTAAGCGAAGAACAAGCGGCACAATTTTCAGTCATTAGCCATAAACACCCTGGTATCACGCTTACCGCCCGTCTTAAACGAACCTACCCACATGGTGCATCGGCCGTTCACGCACTGGGTTACGTGGGACGAATCAATCAACAAGAGTTAACAACGCTAGACCCTAAAGCATACCGGGGTACCGACATCATTGGAAAATCGGGGGTCGAAAAATACTACGAAAGTACCCTGCATGGCTCACCAGGTATTCAACAAGTTGAAACCAATGTTCGTGGACGTATTCTCCGCAAACTCGAGACGCTGCCCACAACGCCAGGAAAAGACATTCACCTTACTCTGGACATTAAACTCCAAAAATTCGCCGAAGCCCTCATGGGAGAAATGCGTGGTTCTATTATTGCCATTGACCCTCAAACAGGTGAAGTACTCGCGTTTGTGAGTACGCCTGTTTTTGACCCTAACCTTTTTGTTGATGGCATTGATCATAAATCATACAATGCGCTCGTTAACGATCCAAACCGTCCTTTTATCAATCGAGCCATTAACGGACGCTACCCGCCAGGTTCCACCACCAAACCTTTCATGGCGCTAGGCGCAATTGAAAACAACTTTATCTCCCCCAATCAAAAAATATACGACCCTGGATTTTTAGCCTACAAAAACAACCGCTATCGTGACTGGAAACGAACAGGCCATGGCCTTGTCGACATGAATAAAGCCATTGTCGAGTCCTGCGATACCTACTTTTATGAACTCAGCCTAGACATGGGAATTGATAACATCCATAACGCGCTCGCACCTTTTGGATTTGGCGCTCACACAGGCATTGATATTCATGGCGAATCCAGAGGAATTCTACCCTCGCAAAAATGGAAAAAAGAGACCAAAGGCAAGTCTTGGTATCGTGGTGAAACCATTATTTCATCCATTGGACAAGGCTACAACCTTACCACGCCACTGCAGCTTGCAAGGGCAACCGCGATACTTGCCAATCGTGGTAAAATCATTCGACCTCACCTCGTTCGATCTCATAAAACAGAAGCCTTAGAACAAATTGAGATCAAAAAAATATCCAATTGGGAAAAGGTCATTACCAGCATGGAAAATGTCATGCACAGTAAAAAAGGGACGGCACAAGAGCATGCACAACACCTTCCCTTTAAAATAGCGGGAAAAACAGGTACAGCACAAGTATTTAGCTTAAACGCAGGTGATTATGATGCAGAAACACTGGACAAAAAATTGCATGATCACTCTTTATTTATCGGGTTTGCCCCCGTCAATCATCCTAAAATAGCCATTTCAGTCATTGCTGAAAACTCAGGAAGCGGCAGCAAAACAGCCGCCCCCATCGGGGTAAAAGTCATCGAACAGTTTTTAAAAATGTACTATCCAGAAACTTTCCCAGAAACCTATCCAGAAGAAATACCGGTGAAGAAACGTGAAAATTGAGCCCCTACAAACACAGCAAGTTTACCGTAAAAATAAAGGATTTTTAGAGTCCATACACATTGATGGTTGGTTACTGCTTGGGGTTTTATTACTACTTTCCATTAGTATTGCCATTGTTTACAGTGCATCTGGAGGCGATGAGGCCGTCATGACTCGTCAAATTATTCGCATTGGGTTTGCCCTAATACTCATGCTACTTTTTGCACAAATTCCGCCCAATATTTTGTATATTTTTACCCCTTGGATTTTTTTATTGGGCATTATCATGCTCATTAGCGTACTGCTTTTTGGACAAGCCAGTAAAGGAGCACAACGCTGGCTAGACATTGGCCCTGTACAATTTCAGCCCTCTGAACTCATGAAATTAGTGTTACCCATGACCATCGCTTGGCTCTTTGCCCACAGTAAATTCCCGCCATCATTTGTCCATTTAATATTAGGAACCACTTTAATTGCATTTACAGGCAGTTTAATTGTGGTTCAACCCGATTTAGGAACGTCGCTACTCATTGCTTTAAGCGGGTTATCCGTACTTTTTTTTGCAGGCCTCCCTTGGAAAGTAATCTTCACAGCCTTTGCAGGAGTCATGCTCAGCGCCCCGATTGCTTGGCACTTTATGCACGCTTACCAAAAACAACGTGTACTGACATTCTTAACCCCAGAATCAGACCCACTCGGCAGTGGTTACCATATTATTCAATCCAAAATAGCCATTGGCTCAGGTGGCATTGATGGAAAAGGCTACATGGGAAGTACCCAAGCGCATTTAGAGTTTTTACCCGAAAGCACCACCGATTTTATTTTTTCAGTGCTTGCTGAAGAGTTTGGTTTACTGGGCGTGATTGGCTTACTCATTTTGTACTGCTTCGTTATTGCCAGAGGGCTCTATATTGCCTCACAAGCACAAGACAACTTTACACGCCTCATTGCCGCCAGTTTTATGATGACCCTATTTGTCTACATCTTTGTCAACATCGGAATGGTTAGCGGCTTGCTACCCGTGGTGGGGCTTCCGCTCCCGCTTATAAGCTATGGCGGAAGCTCCCTCGTCACCCTTATGATTAGCTTTGGCATTTTAATGTCAATCCATACGCACAAAAAATTACTTACCAAATAAGAAGCACTTAGACGTTAAAACTTAGTCAAATTATGGTACATTACTTCTTTTTATTTTGCTTCAAAAATCAGAGAATTTATACCTGTTATGCCAAACTTACGTCGTGTTCTGCCTTTCTTAGTTTTATTTACCCTCAGTGCCTTTCAGAGTGTTTCGGCGCAACCAACGCCTAACAACTCGAATACAGATAAACCCAAGATAAATAAACCCTATGTCGTCCCATCCCCCCCATCCATTGCCGCCAAATCATTCCTATTAATTGATTTTCACAGTGGACATGTCTTAGCTAGCAAAAATGCTCATGAGCGCGTTGATCCTGCCAGCTTAACCAAGATAATGACGGGCTACGTCGTTATCAATGAGCTTAAAAATAACAACCTCAGCATGGACGATATGGTGACCATTAGCCATAAAGCATGGAAAATGCCTGGTTCTAAAATGTTTATTGAAGTTGGCAAGCAAGTCTCCGTTCGAGACCTGATTAAAGGCATGGTCATTCAGTCGGGTAACGATGCCAGTGTGGCACTTGCCGAAATGGTTGCGGGCAGTGAAGAAGTCTTTGCACAGCTCATGAATAAATACGCGATCAGCATTGGAATGAGAAATACCCACTACGTCAATGCCACAGGGCTTCCTCATGAAGACCACTACACCACCGCACATGATTTAGCACTGCTAACCAAAGCGCTTATTACTGAATTTCCTGACGAGTACCGCTGGTACTCTGAAAAAAAGTTTACATTTAATGGCATTACTCAATACAATCGCAATAAATTACTTTGGCAAGACCCTACTGTAGATGGTCTAAAAACAGGGCACACCAAAAGCGCAGGTTATTGCCTTGTTGCCTCCGCTTTACGTGATGAAACTCGTTTAATCAGTGTCATTTTGGGTGCATCAGGTGCCGAAAAACGCGTTCAAGAAACTCAAAAACTCTTAAACTATGGTTTTCGTTTTTTCGAAACCCATAAACTTTACAGCGCGGGACAACGCTTAAACGATGCCGTTGTTTGGGAAGGAACGCGTGACCTCATTGGCGTTGGAACGGCACAAGATTTATACGTAACGATCCCTCGTGGTCAATATAAAAATCTTGTTATTGAAAGCACCATACAGCCCGAACTGAAAGCACCCATTCAAAACGGTCAAGAACTCGGTTCCATTCACGTTTCACTAAGTAATAACGTGATTGCAGAACGACCTTTAGTGGCACTGTCCGAAGTCGAAGAAGGCTCTTTCTTTAAAAAACTGATCGATCAACTCAAGCTATTTTTTAACAACCTATTTAGCTTTTTAAATTAATTGAGAGCGCCTATGAATCCTTCAACACATACTGAACAAACCGTTTACTTAAACGGTTTATTTATGCCCATGAACGATTCAAAAATTTCCACACAGGATCGTGGCTTCTTGTTTGGTGACGGGGTTTACGAAGTCATTCCTGTTTATAACGGCCAACTGTTTCGTTTTGAAGAACACCTTCAACGACTAACAAACAGCTTGCAGGCTGTCAGCATTTCAAACCCACTGTCTGATAACGAGTGGTTAGTTCTCCTTAATACACTCATTGAAAAACACCCTTGGCAAGATCAATACATCTATCTACAAGTCACGCGAGGCATCCAAATGCAGCGAGATCACTTGCCCGATAACAATTTAACACCAACGGTTTATGCCTACACCAACCCTTTAAAGCCCGTTGCTGAAAATATTATTAACAATGGCATTCGCGTCATTACCTTAGAAGACATTCGCTGGTTAAAGTGCGATATAAAGGCCATTACGCTCTTACCCAACGTAATGATGAAGCTCGCCGCCAAAGCACAAAATGCTGACGATGCCATTTTAGTGTCACGAGAAGGCTTAATTACCGAAGGCACGGCCAGTAATGCCTTTATGGTCAAAGACGG
>VAPF01031257.1_pt1 | contig 17492 bp, 13 predicted proteins | sample 3393931 | NCBI WGS metagenome assembly VAPF01 (sample SAMN08290437, study PRJNA428436) | hydrothermal vent metagenome | isolation source: Deep-sea hydrothermal vent chimney | place: Atlantic Ocean: South-mid Altantic Ridge | depth 2773 m m | reverse complement strand
TCCTCCATACTTGATGGCGTTATCTATTATATTGATATATAGTTGCAATAATGCCGTTTTGTCACCAGTTACCAGAAGGTGGCTGCTAAGGGGCGCGATATTTATACGGGTATTGTTTTGATTGTTGACAGGGGCCAGTAACCCTGCCGCTTCAGTAATAATTTTATCCAGGGCGACTGGTTCTTTATCCAAGGTGATTTTCTCCGCGCTTAACCGGGCCAGAAAAAGCAGCTTACTGACCATTGCCGACATTATTTGGGCGGCATCCATGACGGCGGTCAGGGCCTTCTTATATTCAGGCCCGGATCTTTCTCTCCTGAGGGTTATTTCACTCTGACTTAAAATGACTGATAATGGGGTTCTGAGCTCGTGGGAGGCATCGGCGGTAAATTGTTTTTGACGTTTAAATGCCTCTGCCAGGCGGTCAAAGGTAGTGTTGAAGGAAGATGCCAGCACTCGCAGTTCCTTGGGGGTGTTCTCGATGTCTATTCTTTCCGACAGGTTGGCCTCAGAAATTTTATCCACAGTTTCTGACATTTTTTCTACTGGCTCCAAGGCTCTTCGTGCAATGACAAAACCGCCGCTGGCGGAAATCGCCATAACTGTAAAAATGGAGAGAAACAGGGCGATTTTATAGTTCCTCAGCATCGCGGTCTGGAGGCTTATGTCTTGGGCGCATTGCAGTAAGAGGTCTAAACCCTGTTTCTTTGCTTCACCCGCTTTGGCGGGGGAATTTTCGGTTTTTTCAACTTTGTTGTGGATATAAAAATTAATCAGCCGGGCTGGTGAGCCCTTCAGTAAAATGGTCTTAAAGGTTGTGCCCCTGTCTCCAGGCTGAAATAAGAGCTCGACATTGCCCAGAGACTCTGATTTTTCTATAATATTCCCATCAGGGCGGCGGATCTGAAAAAAGGTTCTGGCCTTTGGTGAGTTGTATTCCCACATAATATCATCGGAAAAGTTGAATTCAGTTTCGTCTTTATCCTCATAAATCAAGGTTGCCAGGGCTTTGGCCTTGGAGAGGAGACCTGAATCAATGGCATTGTAGACGATTTTGTCAAGAGTGGCGTAAAGCAGAACTCCAAGGGCGGGAAGGGTTACAAAAAGTACCGCCATGTAAAATACTATTATTCTTGTCTTGATGGAAGACAGCATTTTATTTCTGTATGATATGTCCAACTATAGAATTTTTAGATGCTTAATAGAGACATTTAATGAAATTGATGTCAAGGCCGGAATTCTGTAAAAACCAGGGGGGAACTTCTGAAGATTCACAAAGTTCGTAATTCCTCAATAACCGGGCGGCGCGTTATATTCTTCATCAGCCAGACGGCAAGGATGGTCGAGGAAACAGCGGCGGCCGCCAATATCATCATATAGCTCCATGGTATGTAAAGATGTTCAGGCGGCGGATCAAATACTCCGGTTAACACCTTGACCAGAATCTGAGCGACACCAAGCCCCAGGACGGTGCCGATTACGCCGCCGCCGGTCAAAATCAACAAACTTTCACTCCAGATAAAGGCGCCCAGTTGTCTGCTGCTGGCGCCAAGGGCCTCAAGAATTGCAAAATTACGCCGTCGTTCAGCTAAACCAAGGGCCATAATCAAACCTGTTGCCCCCATGATCAGTAATACCGCAAGAACCAGTTCCAGACGAGTGAGGCCGTGCAGGTCAACCGAGGTCAGGCTGGAGCTGATGAGGCGTTGTGCCGAACCGATATCCGTCACCTTAGCGCCGGGTAGAGAGGAAACCACCCGGCGCGCCCTGGCTGCCAGTTGCGCGGCCTTGCCATTAGTCCGCATCAAGACGATTTCCCGGGACTTGATCCCTGTTTGCCGGGCGATATAATCAGCATTAGCGATTAAAAAAGAATCCTTGGGTGCGGTGGGGAATTCCCGGACTACGCCCAAAAAATGAAAGGGAATTATATGATAGTGATGATCCGCGGCTAATTGCAGGCGAAGATTTAATTGATCCCCTGACTGGAGGCGGAAATCTCTCCTGGTCTCTTCCGAGACCAATACGCCATCGGGGTTCCTGGCCAGCAGCGCCAGGGTGGCTTTGGCATTTCCTCCGGCAAAAAAGGCATCTGACAGATTAGTCACTTCAGTTAATTTGCCGGGTATAATACCATATATATCCTGGAGATCTTTGCCCACATAGGCAAATCTGTGCATCATGGGTTGAATCGCGCTGACAGCGGGCAGGGCTTTAAGCTCAGCCAGTTTGCTGCCGGGGGGATAGGCGGTGGAACCGCTGACTGTGACATCGGAGCCGTTGGTCAGCTCCGCGTCCACTCGTGACTGAGCATTATAGGTTGTATTGAAGATGGCGGTGGAAACGGCAAAGGAAACTGCCAGGGCCGTCATTACAACTCCCCGGCTGATAAGCAGACGCTGGCGGAATAGTGAGGCCACAACCGGCCCGGTAATATTTTTGGTCAGGGGTCTTAGCAGGCTTACCAGGATTTGTCTGCCATGTTGAAGACTGTTTTCTCCAAAACGGACGGCTGACAGAATGCCGCCGATCCAAAGGAAGAGGGGAGCGATGAAGGCTTCATAATGAATAGAAATTTGCGCGGTACCTTCGGGGGCCAATACCACTTGATAGCCAGTACTAACTGTTCGCCAGTATTCAAAAAAGGCAAGTGCCAGGATGATAAAATCCAGGTAAATCTTCTGCCACAGTGGTTTCCCCGCGGATCTCAATAGAGGTCGCGAGGCCGCGACAGTGAAATGGCGGGCCTGCTGCCAGGCCGGGAACATGGTATTGGCCAGGGCCAGTATAAAACCTGCTGCTCCCGCCCAGGCTATCCAGATCAAGGACTCCCGGCGGCTTATGTCGGCTGGGGCAATAGTATTGGCGATTAAGGTAAAAACAATTCCTAAGATTACCCCGGCGATTCCGACAATCAATGATTCCGTGAGCTCAAATTTCATGATCTGCCCCATGGCGGCACCCCGGACACGCAGTAATGTCTGCTGACGGAGGCGGTGCTTGCTGCCGGAAGCCGCGACTGCCACAGTAAGCAGAATTGCTAATATCGCTCCAGGCAGACCAAGAAACAGAAAAAGCACTCGGGCATACATGGCATCGGCACGCGTCCCTGCCAGCCGGGCGGCAAGGTTATCCGCCACTATTATGCTGCCTGGAATTTTAGATTCAAGATTATTGGCCAAGCGTTTGACCTTAATATAGGCCTTATTGGGGTCAGTCGGCAGGTTATGGCTTATCTTTACATGATACTGGGTGCTTACCGTATCCGGGCGGTCGGCGGCCTGGGGGGCAAAGATACTCTGCCACTCGCTGTTTGGTACCAGCAGAACATTATCGGGGGGCGCCTGGGGGGCAGTTTTGGCTGCCGCTCCCACTGCCTGGAAGAGTGCGTCGGCATCAGGGAGATCAATAATACCCGCGACTTTTACCCGCACGGGGGGCAGACCAATTCTCTTGATTGTCACCATGTCTCCCTCTTTGATATGCAGATTTGCCGCGGTTTGCTGGGCGGCCAGCACCCCTTGCCGGGTGCCGGTAAGCTGCCTTATTTCGGCGGGAAAAGATTGGCGGTAGCTGGTACTTATGCCTAACACTTTACCGGGCCCGGTGGTTTGAACCGTACCCCCTATGTTGGCCTCAAAGCCGGCTGTATCCGCATAGCCCACCCGTTGCAGGGTAGTATAGGGGGTGGTTTCGGCAAGAGCGTTCGTGAAGGTATGTGCTGAGGTGTCGCCGGAAACCAGAACCTGCCAATCTATCGGGACACCGGAGATTGCCCGCCGTGTCATGGTGACGGAGCTTGAGGTAATAAAGGTTCCAAGGGAGGCCAGGATAGCAATCGTCAGGCCGACTCCGGAGATGGCGCCCAGCAGACGTTCAGTCCGGCAGGCGAGAAGACCTTTAAGCCAGCTAATAATGAATATCATTGTTTGACCTCCATTGTGCCGTGTTGTATGTGCCATTGGCTCCGCATATATCGGGCAATGGCGACATCGTGAGTGGCGACGATGAGGGCGGTGTCAGAATCGGCAATGGCGGCAAGGAGTATCTTAAACATATGCCGGGCGGTGGGATGATCAAGCTGCCCGGTTGGTTCATCGGCTAAAATGAGTTTGGGGCGGGCTGCCAAGGTTCTGGCAACAGCGGCTCGCTGGGCCTGTCCGCCTGAAAGTTCTTCCGGTAATTTGCCGGCCAGTGCCGTCATCTCCATATCATTCAAGGTTTTTTCTGCGGCAAGGCGGGCCTGGGCTGGATCTGTATCCTGCAGTAGAAGCGGTAATTCGACATTCTCGATAATAGTGAGGGGCGCTAAAAGGCTTTGGGACTGAAAGATAAAACCGATCTTCCTGGGGCGTAATCCTGCTTTTTGGCCCAGTAGCGGCCATGAAATACTTCCAGATGTCGGGGTATCGAGTCCGCCTATGAGGTGTAATAAGGTGGACTTCCCACTGCCTGAAGAACCTGTTACGGCAATACGGGCGCCAGGGGCAACTGTGCCGGTGATAGATGTAAGTACAGCCACCGGAATACCACCCTGGGAATATGTTCGGCCAATGTTTTTCATTCTGACAATGTCATCCATGATCGATAATTTTCCCATCAAAAAGGTGGATAATCCGGTGGGCATGGCTGGCCACGGTATTGCTGTGGGTAACAGCGAGAATAGCGCCGCCATTTTCCCGGTAGGTATCTAACAAGAATAAAATCTGCTCTTCTATCTCGGCGTCAACCTCACCGGTCGGTTCATCGGCAAGCAATAACTTTGGTTTGGCGGCCAGGGCGACAGCCAGTCCGGCACGGGCCGCTTCGCCCCCGGAGATATGGGCGGGGCGAGCCTGCCGCCGATGATTCAGGCCAACCATCTTGAGCAGCCTGTTTAAATATGGCAGGTCAACTTTATCGCTTAGAACCATTGGTAAACGAATATTATCCTCCACGGAGAGATGATTGAACAGGTTTCCTGATTGGAGCATGATGCCGATATTGTGAGCCCGTACTGCCGCTCGTTCGGCCTCCGGCCGCCGGGTAATTCTTTTTCCCATAATTGTCACATAACCACCGTCCGGTTCGTCAAGACCGGACAGGCAGGCGAGGAGGGTGGATTTACCACTTCCGGAAGGCCCTTGTGCGACGACGAATTCTTCCGCCGCAACCGTCAGACTCACCCCCTTAAGGGCGAGAGTATCTTCCTCTCCCACATGATAGAAGCGGTAAAGATCAAAGGCCTCAATAATTTTCATATCTTATTTCCATTTGAAGCTGTGTGATATGAGACGCCATTGATCAACATTGTCGGCGCCAAGAGGAGCCCATAATCTGAGCTCTGCCAGCTTGCCGTTCTGATAATAAAAATAACTGTTGTTTTCCAGGCGCACCTGCTTGCTGGTTACCTGATTTGGCTCTGAATTTGATTCATATCTCATGAATATTGCTGGTATGTTTGAGAGCTTAATATGTTTAATTTGTCTGATTATTACGGCTCTCCCCGTTTTTTTGAGCCGCATTGCCTGATTTTTATGAATTTCCTGGACATCGGGTAATTTATCTGCCTTGCTAATCGTCACGGTTAGGCCGTTTAATTTATCCTGAAACATAACGGTATTATTTGTGGTTGTTCGAGCCCAGCCTTCAGGGACAGCAAGACTGTACCTTCCTCGTGCAGACGTGTAGTTTACAAACACCTGGCTGTCCGGGATGTCGCCCGGTGGATTTCTTTCGGGCGCGATGGGCAGTTCCTGGCGCCTGCTGCTCATTTGGCGGTGAGTTGAAGTGGAGTACTCTTTTGCCCAGGCCTGGTTTGGCTTGCTGGAGCCGTTAAAGCTCACTATTAGAACAAGGGTAATAAGTAGAGATAATCTGTTTTTTGCTTTTATTATCCGTAATTTCATTTTCAGTCCTTTTCTTCATTATCATTGCCGGAATCTTCTTTTTCCTGATCCCGGTTGTCGTCGTGGTTTTGGGCTGTCTTCTGAATCTTACCGTTACCAGCGTCAATCTTGACATCCACGGTGCTGTGGTCAGGTCTTGCGATTTCAACGCCATAGGCCGGAGAACCATTTTTATTTTCCAGTTCAGCCCGTAATACTTCTCCGGGGATTTGTTTCGGGGCGGCATTTACTGCGGCATTCAGCGAAATTTTTGCCCTACCCGCGGATTCGGCCGCCCTGACATTGTTTACCTGGATAGTGTTTTGGTAAGAGGTCTCACCGGCTCCCGATATTCCAGCCCCGCTGATGATGACTGCCCCGCAGACCAGCCCGGTTAATGTCTTGATTGTTTTCATAATTGTCTCCTTAAATGTAAACTGCACCTTCAGTTATTGAGATTTATGGTGATAGTATAATTGCGCCAGATTACAGGAAGATGAATACCCAAAAAAAATATATTAAGTTATACTCTGATGGTTATTGTTATTTTTAGAGATTATGCTTCTAAGTTAGTTAGCTAAACAGTTACGATTCATAGCTCTGGGTAGTTTTTGGGCCATACCTGAATAGTTGTAAAAAGGAATGTTATGCAAAAGATTATCCTGCTTTTTTCTACATTTTTTCTGTGGTCTTTTTTCCTGTCAGGGGTTGTTTATGCTGGATTGCGGCCTCTTACTAAAATTGAAGCAGTAGACGCCTTACAGGATAAAACCTTCCTGGCCCATAGCCTGAAAGAACAATATAACTACCGTATTTATTACTCCAGAGACGGGCTTTTTACTTTGTATTATCCGACTTCTACTACGACTGCCGTGATTGATTACGGTAAGTGGTCTGTTGATGATAAGGGGAAGTATTGTCTCCATCGAAAAATTCATAAGCATAAGTTCGCAGATTGCGGCAGAATTTATCAGGCAGGGAATACTTTATATCTGTATAATAAAGGGGAACTTAAAGTTACCTTGGAATTTCTAAGTAATGGTAATCATCTTGAGCAGAAATAGACGTAACTTCGGGAAAGCGCAGAATCTGGATGGGGTGCGCTGAATAGTCACGTTTTGTCATGTTGTCTTTGCCTGGTGCCGCGTCAAACCTGACTTTACATTTTATGCCTTTTGTGACATGTAATTGTCCGTGCTTTGTCTAACTCTTGTTGCCAGGTAGAGAAAGACGTTAAGACAACCCCCTCATTCTCACACACCCTGATAAATTCCCTGCTTCGTAGATATTGAAACTCACGCTTACGGGCCGGGCCGTTACCGTCAGGGGTCTGCGCGGCGCTGATACTTGGGTGGCACATCACTACTGTTCCCGGCTGGGATTGACGGAGCCAGCCGGACATCATGGCGGGAAAGTCCGCTGTGGCGGTTAAAGAATAGAGACCCGCGAAATTGTCGGATAGAAGCAGCCCGGCCTGCCTGCTGTCTCTGGTCAGACCGATTGACAGCATTTTTAACATTAAGGCCTTGATTGGTGCGTCATGTCCTGTCAATAAAGGGTTTATCCGGCGGAGCCATGGCCTCTCGGCTTCAGGATAACGTCTGGCAAGCAGGCGCAGGAGGGGACGGCGGATTCCTGGAAATATATGCACATGTTGATGGCCGTCGATAAAAGCAGGCGGTTTGCCCCAGCAGAACTCAAAACGTTCTAATTGTTGGAGAAACTCCCGTTCAACTAAATCTTGATTTATCCGTCCTGAAAGGCCGCTTATGATCCAGACGGGCAGATTTTTTACTGAAGAATATCCCAAATCCAAGGTTAGATTGAAATGAAAGCCGACATCAATCTTATCTTGCAGGGGTTGCAGTAATTTTGCCTCTGTCGTCCATATTGGAGTACTACTCATGCAGGTCACGGCCGACAACCGCCGGCTGGCGGCCAGTTCTCGAATTCCCGCGCCCACCGCCGGGGTTATGCCATAGTCATCGGCACATAAAACAATCGGTTTCATCTTTTATTGCAGGTACTGATAAACAATAACAGCTGATCAGTCATTTTTGTCCTCTGCCCCGTTATCCTGATATTCATGGCGACGGCCGATAATATAGGATGGACGTTGTTTTACCTCTATAAATATTCGTGCTATGTATTCACCGAGAATGCCGATGGATAGCAGCTGCATGCCGCTCAAGAAGGAAATACCCGCTACCAGGGTCGCCCAGCCGGGTAATTCTACCCCAAAGACTAAGGTCTTTACAACGATATAAAGGCCGTAAACAATAGACAGCATTGAAACCAATGCCCCAAAACCGGAGCAGAATCTCAAGGGCAGATTGGTGAATGATGTAATTCCAGTGATTGCCAGTTCCGTTAAACGCCAGAAATTGAAACCGGACTTGCCTGCTCGGCGATTTTCCACCTGGTAAGTGATGCCGATAGTTTTGAAACCCACCCAGCTGTAAAGACCTTTCATAAAGCGGGTACGTTCCGGTAAAGTACGCAGAACATCCACAACCTTACGGTCCAGCAGTCTGAAGTCGCCGGCATTGGGCTCAATGGGCAGCGCTCCATGAGCCATAAAGGCGTAAAAGTAGTTGCTGCAGCGACGTTTCCAGACACTTTCATCCTTACGGCTCGCACGGATACCGTATACCATATCGAACCCTTGCCGCCAGTAAGCAAAGAATTCAGGTAGAATATTAATCGGATGCTGAAAATCCGCATCCATTAAAATTACCACGTCACCGCGGGTATGATCCAAACCAGCGGTCAAGGCACTTTCTTTGCCGAAATTACGGGCGAGCTGCAACAGGCGAATCGGGTAATTGGCAGAGAGTTTGACTACGACTTCAGAGGTTTTATCCTGACTGCCGTCATCAATGACCAGAATTTCATGACGCGGTGACAGTTCTGCCAGTTGTTCGCATAATCTGGGGATTAATGCCGTGAGATTATCCTCTTCATTAAAGGCCGGGAGCACACAGCAAATTACCGGTTCAGGCTTGCGCCAGGCTGGCAGCAGGCTGGTGCCAGCCGTTTTGCCGTCGGCCCTGGTATGGACTTTTTGCTGTCCTGTCTGCGGATCAAGCTGCTGGAACTGTCTGTCGCTGATCTTAGAGGTTGTGGCTGGCATTTAACTTACTTTCCTCAAAAAACCCGGCTTTTTTCTTCAAATAAAAGAACATTGCCGATTGTTCCAACCTTGGTGAAATGCCTTAATATCTTATTGGGGATATTGCGTCTGTTTCGTTTCTGTACCGCAAGGAAGTCGCGGGAATTGTTGTTCAACAGTCCGCGGACAACATTAAGGTCATTGGTGTGGTGAGCCTGTCTCCCAACATAAAATTCCGCCGAATAATAGCGGCAAAAAACGTAATACAGCTCACTTTTGGCTGATGGTCGCAATTGCAGGTATTTCCGGGCCACATATTTTTGGGTTATTCTCTTAATCTTTGCGGGCGGAGAAAACATTAGCAGGGATGCCGATAAGGCCGCTATCACCGGCAGGCTGCAGAAAAGCCAGTAGCGGTGCCGGTACGGCATCTCCTTGCCGGAAGATTGGCGTTCTAAACAGCGGTGCCATATCTCTGCCGCGAGGAGCGCGAATGCAGGCAGACCGGTGATGGTATAGGTCCAGAGAATATTGTGGGCCATGGTGAAAAACAGCATTGGCCAGATTGCCCACCAGAATAGATACATGGCCCAGCCGTCTTTATCCGCCAATAACGTCTTTAAAAATTTTAAGCGCCGCGCGGCCCATGTAAGCGCGATTAATGACCACGGCAGGGCTCCGATAAGCCAGTAAAACCAGATTGTGCCAATGGGTGTCTGGTGAGCGTGGCCATATTTATCGCCCTGCCAACCGGGAACCAGGAAACGCTTAAAGTGTTCGCCGACAATAAAATAGTCAATAAATCCCGGGGTGCGGTGTTCAGCCATGATATACCAGGGGGCGGCGATAAAAATCATGAGCACGGAACCTTTAATCCATGGCAGACGGTTCCACAACAGCCGCCATTTACCGCCTTGGCTCCAGCTCCATAAAAAGATGGGGAAAAGAGTCAATACACCGCAAATTGGCCCTTTGGCCAACAGCCCCAATCCCTGGCCGACGAAGAAAATATAGCCCCAGAGCATTTGCCGGCCTTTGTTGGTTTCAACAGTTACCATCCAAAAGGCTGTAAAAGAAAGAGCGGTGGAAAAGGCCAGGCTGGCATCGGTCATTACCGCGCCATTGACAACAAAGAAAAGCGGCATCGATGACAATAAGACCACACTAAGCAGGCTGAAATCCTGGTTGTGGCGTTTTTTCCCCAGGAGCCAGACCATCCACAAGACACTTAAGCCAAGAAACAGCTCAGGCAGGCGGACGGCAAAGGCATTGACCCCAAAAACCCCCATACTAACGGCAGACAGCCAGGTTGATAGAGGGGGTTTGGCCCAGAAAGGCACCCCATAATCATATTGAAGAGTCACCCAGTTGCCGGTCTCCAGCATCTTGCGGGCGATTTCTCCGTAGCGTGCTTCAGTGGAATCGGTTATGGGCAGGAGTGCCAGGGATATCAGCCGAGTGGAGAGCAGCAGCAACAGAATATACCACAGGTTACGGCGTAACTTGGCGCTTAGGGAAAAATCCTGCATCTGTCAGTTCCTTATCAAATGCTCAGGATGCCCTTCTTTCGTGTCTTTTTTGCTGAAAGTCAGGTAACTTACTAAAAGCGCAATAGTTGTTAGAAATATAATACTGGTGTTAACTGTTCCCAGGCCGCTGCCTCCATTAGCAATGGGTTGTGACAGATAATCGCCGCATGATGCTCCCAGGGGGCGTGTCAAGATGTAGGCCAGCCAAAATGCCAGGATAGCATTGGTCTTGAAAAGGTAATAGAAGATGGTTATGGCCGCGATTAAGGCGGCGAAAATGAACGCTGATGTCGCGTAGCCCAGCCCTAAACCTTCGGCCATGAGATCACCGCCTGCCGTACCCAGGGCAAAGGTGAATAAAATGGCCGCCCAATAAAACAGCTCGCGTTTTGTAGTGTAAATCGTGTGGATAGAAAGTGTCTTTTCGTTGGTGTACCAGGCGATAAAAGTAGTTATCAGCGCCAGGCCGAATATAATACTTGTTGTCTCCAGGGCAATGCCGAAGTTGTCCACCATATTGTCAGTAATGAGTGTTCCGACAATACTGATGAGAACAACCGTCATCCAGTACATCCAGGGGACATATTTTCTGGCGCGGAGTTGTATAAACAACATAGCGGCCAAGAGGGCGCTCATTATAAAAGAGGTGCCGGTCAGGCCGAGATGTAAATTGATTGAAAGAAAATCGGCCGCGGTTTCGCCAACGGTCGTCGCCATGATTTTGATGATCCAGAAGTAGAGCGTAACTTCCGGAACTTTATTTAACATCCGCATTGCCTCTTTACGTGTAGGTGTCTTCATGTGTCTTCTCCCCTGGAGATTTTTCATTGGAAAGGGCTGAAAATCACCAATATACACATGTTAGATTACAGAAAGATGAATGGCTGAAAATTATTTTTTATTTTTGTAAGGGAACTGTTTTTTATCCCCTTTTGGCAAGGGTCGGTATTAATATCAAGGTGGCGGCGGTTGCTGAAAGCAGCCCGCCAATTACGGTTATCGCGAAGGGCTGGAATATCCGTGAGCCGACGGCCGGATTAACCGCCACCGGGATTAAGGCAAAAACAGTGGTAGCGGCCGTCATTATTATGGGCCGCAGACGAACGGAAACCGCGGTTTGCAGTGCCTCGACCATGCCGCCGCCGGCCGCCGCCCGATGATTGGCATAATCAAGCAGGACGATGGCGTTGTTTACCGCGATACCAATAAGAGTCATAACTCCCATCCCCACCGAGATATCGAGCCCGACCCTGGTTATTACCAACAGTATGATGGCACCGGTTAAGGCTACAGGTACAGTCAGCAGAATGATCAGCGGTTGGTGCCAGGAGTGAAACTGCATGGCCATAATCAGATAGATCAGCATAATGGCGGCCAGGCCAATCAACATAAAGTCCATAACCGTTCGTCTCATTACCTGGTATTGGCCGGTAAAGGCAATGCTGTAGCCGTCGGGCAGAGAGATGGCGGAAAACTTGTGCCGCAGCTGGTTGACGGCGGCAGGAATACTGCCATTCACCTCTGCCAGAATAGTGACCTCGCGCTGCCCGTTCAGGCGGGTAACGGCCGCCGGCAGATGAGTAATGCTGATACCGGCCAGCCGCCCCAGGGGGATACTCTGTCCTGAGGGGGTGGATACGGCGAGTTTCTGCAGTGAGGCAAGTGTTGTTTCAGACGGAGAGCCCGCCTTGATGATAACCTGTACCTGCTGCCGTTGACGTATAATGGTTGTCACTCGCAGTCCGAAGCGGGCGGCCTGAATTGTTTTAAAAACGGCAGCGGGCGTCAGGCCGTAACGGGACAGCTCCATGGGATCGGGATGGACGATGATCTGCGGACTCTTGATCCTGGTGTTGTTAATAATGTTGGAAATGGCCGGATCCCGGGCCATAATTTTCTCGGCCTTAGCCGCCAGTGCCACTAATTCTGGCAGGCCGGGGCCAAAAATCGTTACCCCGAACATAGCCGGCAGACCAGAGAGGCTTTCGTCCATTTTCTCCTGCGTCGGCTGGTGATAGAGAAATGCCACACCGGGGATTTTACTGTATTTACGGCGTAGACCCGCCATTATTTGATCCAGTGTACGTGTTCTTAATGAACGTGGTAAGAGTTTCATGGTAAGTTCGCCGCGGTTGACTCCCTCAATCTGAGAGCCGTGTTCCGGTGAGCCGGTACGCCGGTAGACGGTCTGGATATCTGGTTGAGCGAGGGCCTCGCGTTCAAGTATGTCACCTATGCGGTCGCTTTCCTTTAAAGATGTACCCGGCGGCATAACATATTCGATGAGAATCGCGCCTTCATCAATATGAGGCAAAACATTCATCGGACCCAGCCAGGCGGCCAGGCTGCCCAGCCCCAGTGCCAGGATAGTCAGGAGAACAGTTATGCCCCGATGGGCAAAGGTAAAGCGGAGCACCCGCTGCAGGACACGGTCGAGCCAGGCGAGCAGCGGCGCCCCCATGGCATGCCGCTGACCGCTGACCCCGGTGCGGCCAAACAGCATTGGTACAAAAGTCAGGGATACAATGAGCGAAGCAAAGAGCGCCACGCTGATTACCAGGCCGAAGGGCCGCACAAAAAGTCCGGCAATACCACCTAAAAACAACAGTGGCGCAAAGGCCGCCACCGTGGTGAAGGTGCCGGAGGCATCCGGTCCGGCGATCTCCGCCGCTCCATTCAGGCTGGCGGCCTGCCGCTCCTTGCCCGATTGCAGGTGGCGGACAACGCTTTCGGCCACAACTATGGCATCATCAACCACCATGCCCACCGCCAGAGTTAAGGCTGAAAGCGTGATCACGTTGAGGGTCTGGCCAAAGGCCCGCATCATTGCCAGCGTTGCCAGCAGGGTGATGGGGATGGCGGCGGTGACGATCAGGGTAGCCCGAAATGTTCCCATGAAAAAAAAGAGTACCGCCGCCGCGAGGAGTGCTCCCATGATCAGGTCATGAAAGAGGGAATCGCGGGCTTCGCTGATGATGTCAGCCTGATCGTAGAACTTGCGGATTCTGGCCCCGGCCGGCAGCAGCGCTTTCAGCCTGGCCAGCTTCTGATCAACGCCGTGAACCACATCGATGGTGTTGGCTGAAGGCTGCTTGAAAACCATGAAGGCAACGGCCGGTAAGCCGTTACCATGCACCTGATAGTGGCGTGGAGCCCGGCCGGGGCTGACCGTCGCTATGTCTCGCAGCAGTACGGATTTGCCTCCGTGGGCCGCCACCGGTACGGCGAGGACATCCTCGATTGTCCGCAGCCGGCTGTCGCCGCGGATGAGGTATTCCCGTGAGCCCCGGTCCAGGAAGCCGGAGGCCGCCACTTGGTTATATTTACGCAGAGCGCCGCTTACGTCGTCGATGGTCAGGTGATTATGTGCCAGAGCTGCTGTTCGGAGCCGCACAATAAAGGCGGCTTCATCACCGCCGATTACCTCTACCCGTGAAACGCCCTGAACATTCATCAAACGGCTGGCCAGATCTATCCGCACCGTTGTGCGTAAATCCACCGGGCTGCCTCCCCCATAAACCACGTAGCCGGCGACTTCCTGTAATGTGGTTCCAATGCTCTCCAGGCGCGGTCTGACCCCGGCCGGTAGAAAGCTCTGTACGGTACCGATTTCGGCCTGGACAAGTTGGCGGGCATCCGTCAATCGGGTGCCCCAGTCAAATTGAGCCGTAACCTGCGAGACCCCCTCAATGGAGGTGGACGATAGGCGCTGGACACCTGGAATGCCGCGGAGACGATCCTCGATGGGGCGGGTGATAAGCAGTTCCATGTCCTCGGAACTAACGCCTGGATAATGGGAAATAACATTCACTACCGGTACGTCCAGCCCTGGAAACAGCCCCACCGGCAGATGAAAGAGAGCGAAGATTCCTCCCCAGGCGGCGATGACTACTAACAGGATAACCGCAATGGGGTTGGCAATAGTCAGGGCAAGAAATTTTCGCATTAGTCCTGCACCTTGAACTGGCGGGTGAACTCTTTATAAAAAAGCTCATAACCCCCTTTGCTGACGATGGTCTGGTTTTTATTCAAGCCGGACAGTATCTCGACCCAGCCCCCCTGTCTCAAACCAAGGCGGACACGATGAGGCTTATAAGTGCCGTCTTTTTTAATTAAGAGGTACGGCCGTTCCTTTGAGTCATAAACGACGGCGGATTGCGGCACCGCCAGTCTTGTTCTCCCGATTTCGGCCGTGATAACTCCGCTGACCATCTGCCCTGAGCGCAGTTGTTTGTCAATCCGCGGGCCTTCTATCCACACCATAGCTGCCCCTGTACTGTCGGCCTCGGGGAGGAGGCGTTGAATGATGCCTGATACCGTCCGGCCCTGTCTTAGATGAACGGTTGCCTCTTTGCCCTGAAGATCAAAACCGGGCGGTGGAAACAGGGCGGCGGTAATCCGCAATCGGTTAGTGTCGATAATCTTGCCGACTATCTGCCCGTTACTGACATCCTGCCCCACGCTGACCAGCCGGCCGGTGAAGATGCCGCTCATGGGGGCGCGAATCAAAATTTGTTTTTCAAAGGCTGCCAAATTGAGCCTGGTCTGGCGTAGTTGATCCTTCAGTCTGAGCTGAGCCTCTTGAGCCGCCGCCACCTCATTGTTGGTGGTCAGCCGGGCCTGAAGATTCTGTTGAAGTTCTTTCACTGTCTGCCGGGCAAGAACGAGCTGAGATTTAAGGGATTTGATTTTAGCCGTAAGTCTGGCATGCCGGGCCTCAAGCAAAGGGCCGCCCTCTCTCACCATTGGTGTTCCCCTTACGACCCTGGTCTGGTCTTCAGCCTCTATGGCTGTGATCCGGCCGGCTGTCTGGGCGATCAGGGTAACGGAGGCGCGAGGTTCCACAATTCCGCTCCAGGGTATATGAAGATAGAACTGACGCCTGACTGGCTGGGCAGTAACAATTAAGGGCGGAGCAGCAGAAAGATTGCCCTTGGTAACGGAGGCCTCGGCTGGTTTTAAGGATATTTCGGCATACCAAGAGGTTATGAACGTCCCGGCAATCAGGGCGCCCGCCAACAATATCGCAAAATATCTGCCCTTCATGTGGTTCCCCCTTTTGTGAACTTGGTTGGTGCGCTTGCCGGTGCCTGGCTTGGTGGCGGGATCTTATAGAAGCCGGTTGCGAGCTGGAGTGCTGTTACAGCCTGCATCAATTTTCCTTTAAGGACAGCTAACTTCATCCTGGCGCTGACCAGGGCGCTCCAAACTGTGTAACAGGTTTGGGCATCAGTCCGGCCGGCCGTCAGGGCGGCGCGGTAATTTTTCAAGCGCCTGCTGAGCTTGGCCCGCATCGCGCTGGCGGCAGTGATTTGCTCATTCGTAAAGCAAATCTTTGAGATGAGCAACTCGATATCCGAATGGGCCTTAAACACCCGGTTCACATACTCATCAAAAAGTCTCTGCCGAGTCGCCCTTTGCCGCGCTATCTTACCTTGAGCGTGGTTGAAAACAGGCAGTTCTATATTCAGCCCAAAGCCCGTTGTTTTGAGATTGTCCGTATCACTATTGAAGGTAGGCCCTATACTGAGGCGCGGGAATTGCTCCATGACGGCCGCGCGCACTGCCTCCTCCTGACTTTCGTAGCCGCGCCGCAGGGCAATAAGGTCAAGCCGTCTTTGTTCCAGCCCCTTTATCAGTCTGGCGACGGCAGGCGTTTTGACCTGAGATGGCAAATTGATATCTTTACTCAAGCGGAGTTGGGTGGCGGCGGGTAAACCAATGAGCCGCATCAGCCGCAGGCGATATTGGTCAGCCTGTTTTTTAAGATCGAGCAGACTCGTGTTTATATGACTGCTGGCCGTCTGGGCGCTGTTTAAGACCTGAGCCCTCAGGGAACCAGCCGCGACGGCTTTATGAATTCGGGCCAAATATTGGCTCATGTGGCGGCGGGCCTCTTCCGTCAGAGTAATCTGGTTTCGCAGAGCCGCCAGCTGATAGACCGCGGCCCTGGCTGCCTGGGCGATCTGCCATTCCCGCCAGGCTATATCCAGATCAACTGCTTTTCTATGGGCTTTTGCCTTATTTATTCTGACGGCGCGGGAAATAAGAGAGGTCACCTCATAGGTCAATCCCAGGCCGTAGGCGTTTATCTTATCTGTTGTGTTGGCGCCTGTCGGCACATCAAGGCTGTAATCCAGTCGCGGATTGGGTAAGAGGCCGGCCTCGAGAAGTTGGGCCTTTGATAAGGCCCGTTGATCGCGAACCGCCCGTAGAGAGGGGTTTAACAAAACCGCCAGTACGGCAGCGCCGTCAGGGGAAAGGCCCTTGCCCGGTTTTATTTTCAGCGGATGGAGAATGGGATGGGATATCTTGCCTGCCAGGATACGTAATTCAGCCATATCCGGAGGCTGCAATCTGGCCCGCACCGCCTCCGGGGTGATGGGCATGGGGTGGTAAACGGCGCAGCCGCTGACCGCGATAATGATGATGAGAGCCCACCCTTTTCGCAGGAAAACTATTGCCTTCTGCAAATCCCCTGATGTTGATATTTCACACTTCATTTTGCCTTGCCGTTGAAAGCCGCTGTGTAAAAGTGGAACAACTCCTTAGAGGTAAATTCCTCAAAGCGGTACACCTGGAAACCAATATACAGTTTAAAGTTTACCGGAACTTGATCTGAACTTTACTTTTTGGTAAGGGAGGAAGGGGTTATCGAAGGGATGGCTTGTCAGGCAGGGAAACGGTGAAAGTATTTTTTGTATTGTTGCTTTTTACAGTAATATTGCCGCCATGGGCCTGGATAATGGCAAGCGCCAGGCTCAGTCCGAGTCCGCTGCCTGGTGTTGAACGGCTTTTGTCACAGCGGTAGAAACGCTCAAAGAGCCGGGGAATGTCTTTTCTGTCTATACCCGGGCCGGTATTGCTGACTCTTATTTTGACCTTTGTTGTTTCCGCCTTGACAGACATGGTTATTGTGCCGCCGGGCAGGGTGTATTTAATGGCATTATCCAAGAGGTTTGCCACAACGCGTTGCAGTCCGGG
>VAPF01013381.1_pt1 | contig 17534 bp, 16 predicted proteins | sample 3393931 | NCBI WGS metagenome assembly VAPF01 (sample SAMN08290437, study PRJNA428436) | hydrothermal vent metagenome | isolation source: Deep-sea hydrothermal vent chimney | place: Atlantic Ocean: South-mid Altantic Ridge | depth 2773 m m | reverse complement strand
TGCAAAACGAACCAGGGAATGGTTTTTTGCAGGCAAACAAATGCGCAAAATAATGGAGAGAAGGAAATGGATATTCTTAAATACGCCTACAACGAAATTTGCTGTTTTATAAAATCAAGCTTCGATATTTCGATACAAAAAATCCAGCAGATTTTTAATCTGTAAAACCCGGATTTAAACATCAGCCCAATGTTCACGTTTCAGTGCTGCTACCATCTCAGCACCTGAGGCATAACGTTTTTCGGGATTTTTCTGCAAAGCCTTGTTGACGATGCGGGTAGCACTGGCGGGCAGATCGGCACGCACTTCACGTATCGGGCGAAATTTTTCGTTGGTAATCTTGTACGCCAGATTCGCCAGACTGTCAGCTTTATACGGCAACGAACCGGTGAGTAACTGGTAAAAACTGACACCCAGCGAATAAATGTCTGCACGACCATCAACATGCGCACCGGTCATTTGCTCGGGCGCCATGTAAGACGGGCTACCCAGAAAACTGCCGGTGCGGGTTTTAACCGAATCGGTGATGCGCGCAATGCCAAAGTCGGTGATCTTCACCTGCTTGTCATTCGCATCATACATAATGTTGCCGGGTTTGATGTCACGGTGCACGATGTTCTGCTGGTGCGCGTAATCCAGCGCCTGCGCCACGATCTGGATAATTCGATACACTTCCCTCACCGGCAATAAAACATCCGCCACGGTAAAATCTGACAACGGCACACCGGAAACATAATCCATCGCAATGAAAGCAAAATCCTGCTCTTCCCCCATGTCATACACGGTCACGATATTACTGTGACTGAGACGGCCGGCGGCCTGCGCCTCACGGAAAAAGCGATTCTTCACGGTGACCAGCTCTTTTTTGCTGAACTGTGAAAAATCCAGCGTTTTAATCGCGACCTGTCGATTAATTTTTGGATCACGCCCCAGATAAACCACGCCCATGGCACCACGACCAAGCTCTTTTTCTATTTTGTAACGGCCAAATTCCGGCAACTCCATCTGCGAGCGCACCAGCGTTTTCTGCAGTTGGTTCGGTGACGAAATTTTTGTCTGCGTTGAAGAAAAGCCGATAATAGACTGAATACGTTTCTGAATATCTTTATAGTTTTTCCACCGCTCACTGATCTCGGAGTAAACCTGCAACGCCCGGTCGTATTGTCGCTTTCGCTCAAAACTTAAACCAATCTCATACAGATCAGCCAGCGCATCATCGTCTGCACCGCATTTTAACAAGCTGGTAATCGCAGTTTCATAATCACCTTTTTCGTATTGATAATGCCCGAGCTGAAACCATGCCGTTTGCTGTTGCTTAAACAGGCTGTTTAAAATCGCCTGACCGGAAGTATAAACATACACCACCAGCTGCCCGATCAACATCAACAGCAAAATATTAATCGTCGGCCACCAGATGCCTTTTAATATCAGCAACACCGGCTGCACCGAGATGATGCCCATCACCAGAAACGCTCCCAGAAACAGGCCACTGGATTTCGACAACAGCGGCAGCAACCACAACAGATAGATCACCACCAGCGCCAGCAATGCAGGCTGCAGCCACCAGCTCAAAACCGGCGTGTAATAGATGGCTTTCGCCTGCAAACTGCTGAGCGAATCAGCCAGTATCTGCAAACGGTTAACATCCTGGCCGATCAGCACCATGGCATCTTTATAAAAAGCTTTCGGTTTTGCCGCGGCGGTTTGCAATGACAGCACATTCAATGCTGTGTGGCGACCAGTGAGCGCAGAAAAATAATTAAAAGCCTTGCCCGCAAGATTCACCCTGATCTGCTCATCACCGAAACTAATCAGCCCCGTTTCACTCCAGTCTATCTCTGCGCTTTTATGGTAACGGCTGAACACCGCCAGACCAAGATCAGGCAGTGAAAATTGCCCGGCCTCGTCATACCAGATCAGCGACTGCGCATCCGCCGCGTTAGGATTAAACGGATAAACCCGGTAAGGCAGCTGGGTATTGGTCAGGCGAAAAGTCTGCGCTGCGGGCAAAAACAGCGATGGAATATATTGCCGCCAGCCGCGCCTGTAGATCAGGTCTTCGCTGTAAGAAATGTAGTTTTGCTGATCAGGCACATTGAAATACTGCGTCAGAAATACATGCTGATTTTCCAGCATCCACGCCAGTTTGTTGCGCTCACCCTGAGTTGGTTGCCACTGTCGCTCATCTTCGCTAGCAGGCATCGGGCTGGCTTTCGGTTTTTTAGATTTTGGCTTAGCGGTTTTTGTTTGCGACTTTTCCTCTTCGAACTGCACATAATCCATCTGCGGAAAATCATCGCTTAACCAGACGATCTCTGCAGCTTTGGATTTTCTCAACTTGCGCAGAAAAAATCGAAACTCGCGAATGCCTTCCGGTTCCTGCAAACGCGCTTCGTCAAGTTGAATAACACGAAAATTATTTGATGCGGATTGTGCCGGCAATAGCTGACTGGCAAAACCAAACATCTGCGCGTCCAGCCAGCGCACGCTGCTGTTCTGCGAGGTAAACAGAATCAGCAAAAAACAGAAAACAATAAAGACAGAAAAATAAAGTCGTCGGTGCTGATTCAATGAGGTGCCTGTCTACTATGCCAGTGGTTGCCTGAATGCGGCTCGAAAGCGGCCCAGGTGCGTCTGTTTAGTATAGTAGACAGGTGCGTTTTTTCATTTAACGCATGATTGAAATTTAGCTGACTCGCACTCGGGCAAATTTGCGTTTACCGACCTGAAACACCGCATCGCTGCCTTTCTGAATTTTCACCGATTTATCCGCCACTTTTTCACCATCGATTTTGGCCGCGCCCTGCTGGATCATACGCATGGCATCGCTGGTGCTGGAACACAGACCGGCATCTTTCAGCAGGTTGGCGATGGCATAACCTTCTGCCGGTGCTGCAAAATCAAATTCAGGAATGTCATCAGGAATGCGGTTTTTGGCAAACTGTGCGATAAAACCTTCACGCGCAGCAGTAGCTTCTGCTTCGCTATGAAAACGTGCGATGATCTCTTCGGCCAGCAGGAATTTGATGTCACGCGGATTTTTACCCTGCGCCATTTCCTGTTTGAAACCCTCGATTTCGCTCATTGGACGGAAACTGAGTAGCTCGAAATAACGCCACATCAGGTCATCAGAAATCGACATGATCTTACCGAACATGTCTTTCGGCGCGTCCGCGATGCCGATGTAATTATTCAACGACTTGGACATTTTCTGCACCCCGTCCAGGCCTTCAAGAATCGGCATGGTGAGCACACATTGCGGTTTCTGGCCGTGCTGCTCCTGCAACTGCCGCCCCATTAACAGATTGAATTTCTGGTCGGTACCGCCGAGTTCGACATCGGCACACATCTCGACAGAATCGTAACCCTGAATCAGCGGGTACAAAAATTCATGAATAGCAATCGACTGCCCGCTCTTGTAACGCTTGCTGAAATCATCACGTTCCAACATACGCGCCACGGTGCTGCTGGCCGCGAGTTTAATCATGTCGGCACTGCTCATCTTGCTCATCCACTCGGAGTTGAACACGACTTTAGTTTTTTCTTTGTCCAGGATCTTAAAAATCTGTTGCTGATAAGTCTCGGAATTACGCTCGACATCTTCCTGCGTCAGCGGCGGACGGGTAGCAGATTTACCGGTAGGATCGCCGATCATGCCGGTAAAATCTCCGATCAGGAAAAGAACTTCGTGGCCAAGATCCTGAAACTGGCGCAATTTGTTGATCAGCACGGTGTGCCCCAGATGCAGATCGGGCGCAGTCGGGTCAAAACCGGCTTTGATGCGTAACGGTCGGCCTTCTTTTAACCTGGCTACCAGCTCCTTTTCTACAAGGATTTCATCCGCACCACGCTGGATTACTGCAAGTTGCTGTTCTATTGATTTCATACGATTTCCCGACTGGTGTTACTCAAAAAAGGTGTATAAGATACTCGCGCTGTGTTGCTTTCTCAACTATTCCTCAAGGAGTATGCAATAAGCACTTAAAAATAATAATAATTTGCCTGTATTTATGTTGACCAAACAGCCATTTACGACTACATTCAAACGTATCATTTTCGATAAAAAATAAACGCCAATGTCATTGATTAGTAAAGATTTTCGTCCCAATTTGTCGTCATCACAGCGATCCTCACAAGCGCACGGCCACTTCCGTTTACGTTGGGTTTTAGTCGCAATCGCCTGCGCCGGCATCGGCGTAGTCATCGCCAGCACCAATACTGAAACTGGTAGCAACACAGAAATTGCAGCAGATTCACTTCCCAGCTTCAAAACCGTCGAAAAAACTTCTGAACAACTGGCACGTGAAAGTTTCTCACTCAGCCTGCCCGAATTACAGGCAAGACAGGAAATTATCGACGATGCCAATAACCTCGCTCCAAAAAAATGGCGTGAGTACAAAGTAAAATCAGGCGATAACCTTGCCCGTCTTTTCAAGCGCGCAAATCTCAAACCACAGCAGCTCGATGAGTTGATGAAATCCGGCGAAGAAGTTAAAACGCTGACCCGCATTTTCCCCAAAGACATCATCCGTATCCTGTCTGACGACAAAGGTATTTTACAGGCATTACGTTACGACATCGACCACCAATCCTACCTGATGGTCGAACGCGAAAACGGCGAACTGCTTGCTAAAACATACAGCCACCTGATCGAAACCCGTGAAGCGCACGCCAGCGGCAAAATAAAATCATCGTTGTTTCTTGCCGCGCAGGATGCTGGCATCTCGCAGAACGTCATCATGGAACTGGCAAACATCTTTGGCTGGGACATCGACTTTGCACTGGACATTCGCAAGGGCGACAGTTTCACCGTGTTGTACGAAGAGCTATACCGCAACGGCGAAAAAATTTCTGACGGCAAAATTTTAGCGGCTGAGTTTATCAACGATGGCAAAGCTTATCGTGCGGTACGTTATACCAATCCACAGACCAATCGCAGCGAGTACTTTACGCCCGATGGCAAAAGCATGCGCAAAGCATTTTTACGCTCACCGGTCGATTTCACACGTATCAGTTCTCGCTTTACGGTAAATCGTTATCACCCGATTCTGCATAAATTCCGCTCACACAAAGGCGTCGACTACGCAGCGAAACGCGGCACACCGGTTCACGCTGCGGGTGACGGCAAGGTTATTTTCAAAGGCAAAAAAGGCGGTTACGGTAAAGTAATGATCGTGCAGCACGGCAGCAAATACACTACGCTGTATGCCCACCTGAAAACTTATAATCGCAAACTTCGCGTTGGCAGCAAAGTGAAACAGGGGCAGACCATCGCTTATGTCGGCAGCTCCGGCCTGGCAACCGGCCCGCATCTGCATTACGAATTTCGCGTTAACGGCACCCACAGAAATCCGCTGACCGTGCGCCTGCCAGTTTCCAGCCCGGTACCGAAACGTTACATGGCCGATTTTGAACTGACCACCACCCCGGTTTTTGCCCAGCTTGATTTATTAGCGCGCTCACAGCAGGTCGCGCTGGCTGATATACCTAAATAATTCCAGTCCGCACAAGCGCAAAAATGCCAACATCACCACCTGAGCTGTACATCGGTTTGATGTCCGGCACCAGCATGGACGGCATCGACGCGGCACTGGTCAACTTCTCTGGCAGCCAGCCCAGACTCATCGCGACACACAACCACAGGTGGCCAGATGACATACAGCAAGCACTGATTGCAGCGCGTGACATACCAGACGAAGAACTAAACACGCTGTCATCGCTGGACGAACAAAGCGCAGAAATTTTCGCTGCTGCCTGTTTTTCACTGTTAGAAAAAACCTCTTTTCAAGCTAAAGATATCATTGCCATCGGCAACCACGGACAAACAATCCGCCATCGCCCGGACATCGCCGAACCATTTTCCTTACAGATCGGCAACGCCCAAAAACTGGCGAGCCTCACCGGCATCGATGTTATTTCCGATTTTCGCAACGCCGACATAAAAGCCGGCGGCCAGGGCGCACCACTGGCACCGGCATTCCACCAGGCGGTGTTTCAGCTCAACAATATAAATCGCATGATCGTCAATATCGGTGGCATAGCCAATATCACCGTGTTGCCCGCAGACAAAAATCTAACAGTAACCGGTTTTGACTGCGGTCCGGGTAACACCCTGATGGATGCCTGGATAATGCAGCAACAGCAGCAGAAATATGATGCAGACGGAGCACTCGCCAGCAGCGGAAAAACAGATGCAGGCTTACTCGCCAGACTTTTAATGGATGATTATTTTCAGCTGCCCCCCCCTAAAAGCACCGGCTTCGAATACTTCAATCTGGCGTGGCTAAAGCATTTTATCGAAAACGAAATGTCAGCTGCCGATGTGCAAAGCACCTTATGCGATTTAACCGCTACCTCGATCATCCGCGCCATCAACCAGTACGCCCCTGATAACGAAGAGATTTATGTCTGTGGAGGCGGTGTACATAACACAGAGATAATGCAGCGATTGCAGGCTCTCACCAGATGCCCGGTAATGACAACTGAAAAACTGGGGGTTCACCCTGACTGGGTAGAAGCGATGGCGTTTGCCTGGTTAGCCTACAGAAACATCCATCAGCAACCCGGCAACCTGCCTTCGGTGACCGGCGCAAAAAACAGAATTATCCTGGGCAAAAAAACACTGGCAAGTTAGCCATAACAAAACCATCACTTCTGTCATCATCCAGGGAAGCTCTGATTAAGTCATGAATCGACATCTTGCAATTAAAATATCCTGCTTCAGCCAGACTTAATCAGAGTTTCCCTGGCTTGAAGGTGATCGAACACCACCCTCAAACTTTTGTCGTGACTATAATCTCGTAATCGTCACCATCATGGCTGGATTATCAAAACGATGCGTCTGGTTAAGCACCGACGTACTCAGACCATCATCAACAGTAACCACGCCACCATGAAGACGCACCACATTGCTGATATCACTGCGTGCCGCATTAAAACCTTCGCCACCATCAGCAGGCCCCGGCATGGTGCCGGACGATTCGCTGTTAAGTTCAGTACCCGCGTCATACACGTTTGCGTTCACTGTCATCAAATCCCCGCTAGCCAGTGCCGATACATCAATCGAACGAAGACCAGCGAATGCGTCATTCGTATTCACCAGCATGCTGGCCACGGTTATCAATGTTTGCGTCGAGGCAGTGACCGTCAGCATGATTTTCTCATTGCCACCGGGAGCGATAACCCCTGTTCCCGAGGCCGACGCTGCATCCACCACTGACAATGCAGCGAGCAACTGACTGTTGGAACCACCTTCGGCAAGATTTTCCATCGCTACCGAAGCCACACTGCCAACATCCCACGCAGCATAAGCTGCACTGTGAGTAATAACAGCCACCGGCGATAGCGGCTGGTTGCTGGTAGCATTGACCATCGTCACTTCATAACTTGCCAGTGCTGGCGGTGTGAGCGGCATCGAAGAAGAGGAACTGCCGCAGCCTGTCAGATAAAAACTGGCCAGCAGCAAGCCCGCCGTCGAAAATCCTGTTTTATAAAATTGCTGATTCATCTCACACCTCCCTACTTAACAACAACGGTGACACGGGCAACCGGATTCAGCCAGCGATGCACACTGTTATCCAGGTCGCTATTGCCACCGGTAGCATTGTCATCACCAATCGCACCGCGATGAATGTGAACTTTTGCATTGCTATCTGCACCGGCAACGCCCACGGTCGCACCCGCACCAGCCAAACCACCCGGATCACCCGGTATGCCGGCAACACCTGGTGCACCGCCACCGGTAATCAATTCATCATTGGCTTCAGTGCCGGCATCATAAGCATTCAGATAAAACGTGTAAGTACCGGCAGCCGCTGGAATATCCACCGCATCCAGACCGATAAAAGCATCATTGGTCGGCAATAACATCGCCACTACTGACAGCTTCGTATTGGCCGGTGCTGCATCGGTATTCAATGTTAGTGGCACACTGCTAGCCGCCATCAACGGCGCGCCCGCACTGGTATGAGTGGCAGAGATTGCATCCAGATCAGACTGCAGTCCTGTTAGCGCACCACCTTCTGCCATCGCCTGAAGACTGGCTGACGCGCTTGCACCGATATCAAACAAGTTGCCAGTGGCATCATGCGCCGCCACCAGCACCGGGGTAAACGCCATACCATGAGTCAGATTTGTCACTGTTATGGACAGATCCTGCGCGTTAAGCTGGGTTGAAGCAGCAATGATTGCCGCTGTTATTATTTTTTTCATCATTAGTTTTCCTGCCTGGGTTAATTTGTACAAACCTACAATGCAAGGAAAACAAGTCAGAAGTGTCACGACTTTATAACGTTTTTATAACGGGACAAACTAGCACTTGTTTGTGCTGGATCAGCGATTTTTCGCGACACAAAAATACGAATTGTGAAACTTTCGTGAACATTTGTGTCTATCATTATTTGTGTCGCAACCAGCAGCAAACAAAAACAATGCCGAATAAAACCAGTTGCAAAAAAATACTCGTAGTCGAAGATGACAAGGACATCGCGCACCTGCTGGCACTACATCTCAAAGACCTGTCTTACGATGTGATCATCACTGGCGATGGCGAAGCCGGTTGGCAACTGGCGAGCAAAGATAGCTTCGATCTGATTATCCTCGACCTGATGCTGCCTAATCTCGACGGCCTGGAAGTCTGCCGCCGCTTACGTACCGCCTCGGTGCACACACCGATCCTGATGCTCACCACCAAATCATCCGAACTCGACCGCGTGCTGGGTCTGGAACTGGGCGCCGATGATTACCTGACCAAACCTTTTTCGATCACTGAGTTACAGGCGCGGGTAAAAGCCATCCTGCGTCGTGTCGAACTCAGCTCACGCACACTGGCTGACAGCCAATCAGAAACCATCGCAGTCAATGATCTGAAAATAGAACCGTCGCGCCGAACCGTTTCCGTCGCCGGTGATGATGTCGAACTCACCGCCACCGAATTTGATCTGCTGCTGCATTTCGCACGTAATCCGGGGCGGGTTTACAGCCGCACCCAACTGCTTGATCTGGTCTGGGGTTACGGCCACGACGGTTATGAACACACCGTTAATTCACACATCAACCGCCTGCGCAAAAAAATCGAAAAAAACCCGGCAAACGCCGATTACATTCTCACTGTGTGGGGCGTTGGTTACAAATTCATCACTGCACAACAAAACCAGGCCGGATAAATGCTACGCACGCTTTATGCAAAAATGTCACTGGCACTATTCGTGCTGTTCATCCTGGTCGGCGGCACATTTTTTATCGCCTCGTTATATTCCGCTTATATGTACCAGCAGGAAGTTGCGCAGCGACTTAACCGCAGCCTCGCCATGTATATCGTCAATGAACACGTGAAAATACAGGACGGCAAGGTTGACCCGTCAAACCTGAAAGACCTGTTTCACACCGTGATGATCATCAATCCCAGCCTGGAACTTTACCTGCTGGGCAATGATGGCGAAGTCATCGCCTATTCGGCCGAACCGGGAAAAGTGGTTCGCAAGCAGGTATCACTGCAACCCATCAAAGAATTTATGGCGGGCGAACAGGACATGCCGGTACTGAGTGATGATCCGAAAAATTTTGACGGACATAAAGCATTCTCCGTCGCACCCATCGAAAAAGATGGCAAACGCCAGGGTTACATTTATGCCATCCTCGGCAGCGAACAGGTGGAATACATCAGCCAGTTATTGCAGCAAAGTTACATCATGCGCGTCGGTGTCGGTGCCATCATGCTGGCACTGGTGTTCGCCTTTATCGGTGGCCTGATCATCTTCTTTTTGTTAACGCAACGACTGCGCAAACTCAGTCACTCGATGGAAGTTTTTCGTGAACAGGGATTCGAACAGCTGGAGAACCTCCACGTGCCGAACAAAAACAGCCGCGATGAAATCGACACCATGGCCAGCACATTCCACCAGATGGCACAGCAGATACAGTCACAGGTGGTACGCCTGAAAGAAACCGATGCATTACGTCGCGAGCTGGTGGCCAACGTATCACACGACCTGCGCACACCACTGGCATCACTCAAGGGTTATCTGGAAACACTACTATTAAAGGATAAAAACCTGTCAGATGAAGAACGCCTGGCCTATTTACAGATTGCGCATAATAATTCTGAGCGGCTCAGTAAACTGGTCACTGAGTTATTCGAACTGGCAAAACTGGATGCCGGCGAACTGAAATTACATAAAGAAACCTTTTCCATGGCCGAACTGGCGCACGACGTTATCCAGAAGTTTAACTTGCGCGCCGAACAACAGGGCATCCATCTTGAAGTTGATATCGATTCCGACGTACCCTATGTCGAAGCCGACATCGGTCTGATCGAACGCGTGCTGGACAACCTGATCGACAACGCGCTGAAAAACACACCTAAAGATGGTGCCATCAAGTTAGCACTGAATGCCAACGGCACTTTTGTTACCGTCAATGTCGCCGATACCGGACGCGGCATTGCTGAGGATGAACTGCCGCTAATCTTCCAGCGCTTCTACAAAAAGCCAAGCAGTAAAAATGCACAGGTCGGCGCCGGCCTTGGCCTGGCCATCGCGCAACGCATCATCGAACTGCACGGCAGCCAGCTCTCGGTTAAAAGCATCTTGCATCAGGGCACCCAGTTCAACTTCGCACTGCCGGTCGATAGCACTTCTTTTTAAAACATTCCGCTGCATCAGTACGCGCATTTTCTTCATCACCAAAAAATTGTTACACAATCGTGAGACTTTGGTGAATCTCCTGTGACCCGCCGGGCGCACAGTAAGTGCCACTGGCTAAACACACGCTGGTACAAACCAACCGATAAAGGAGAGAAACAAATGAGTACACGAACAACAAAGGCACTCAAAAAAATAACATTGACCGCACTTTGCGGCGGCTTACTGTTTTCATCAGCGGCAACTGCTGATGCTCAGGCCAACTTTGAAGTCACCATTACCAACCTGACACGTGCACAGGCATTTACGCCTATCCTGGTCGCCAGTCATCGCAAAGGTGTCACACTGTTTGAGTTAGGCTCAACCGCCAGTAACGAATTGGCAGCACTGGCCGAAGGTGGCGACGTTGCACCTCTGACCACGGCTCTGCAAGCAAACCACAAAGTGATAGACACGACAAATTCCGGTGGTTTGTTGATGCCCGGAAAATCAGTCACGGTAACCGTCTCTGCCGCTGACGGTGCAAAACAGATCAGCCTGGCATCGATGCTGATTCCAAGCAATGACAGCTTTATTGCACTCAATGGCGTCAAAGCCCCCAAACACGGTAAAACCACGGTTTATTATTCGCCCGGTTACGACGCAGGTAGCGAGCTAAATGATGAGCTTTGCCAGAACATCCCCGGCCCGGTCTGTGGTGGCACCGGTGGTTCACCTGAAGCGAGTGGCGAAGGTTATGTGCATATCAGCAGCGGCATCAGCGGCAAGGCTGATCTGGCGTCTGATACGTATGACTGGCGCAACCCGACAGCTAAAATCGTGATCAAACGAGTACGCGTTTCTGATGATGACTGAATCTGATGCAAAAAAATCCCCCGCATCAATGCGGGGGATTTTTTGTTTAAAATAAAACGCGTCGTATCAACGTTGCGGTATATCCACATAACTACGAATATCTTCACCGGTGTAAATCTGTGTCGGCCTGAAAATACGGTTATCAGATAACTGCTCACGCCAGTGCGCCAGCCAGCCAGCGACTCGCGAGATGGCAAAGATCGGGGTGAACTGATCCGGCGTGATACCCATCTCGGTATACAGGATGCCGGAATAATAATCCACGTTCGGGTACACCCCTTTTGGTCCCAGTGCTTCTTCACAGGCTTCTTCCAGCACCAGCGCGGTTTCAAATTCACGGCTCAGATTACCCTGTGACTCGCCCCATTCGACCATCAGTTTCTGCAACACAATGGCGCGTGGGTCTTTGGTTTTATACTCACGGTGCCCCATTCCCCAAACCACTTTGTTTGCCGCCAGCTGTTTCTTCAACCAGCCCCTGGCATTTTCCGGACTACCTATTTCTCTTAACATCTCGACCACACGCTGGTTGGCGCCACCGTGTAACGGCCCTGCCAGGGTACCAATGGCAGCCGCTATAACCAGAAACGGACTGGCCAGCGTAGAACTGCAAACCATGGCCGCAAAGGTCGAAGCATTGATGGTGTGTTCCGCGTGCAGCACCAGACAGGCGTCCATAATTTTTACCGACAGCTTATCGGGCTCTTTACCGTTAAGCATGTACAGAAAATTGGCGGCGTGGCTCAGGTCATCTCGCGGTTCGATTGGATCATAACCGTTGCGTACGTGCTCCCACATCGCCACGATGGTCGCCATACGCGAGATGATCTTGACCGACATGCTGTGAATATATTCGACATCATTTCCACTAATGCCATCAGATAAAACTTCTTCACCACCATAAAACATGCCCAGGCTAGCAACAGCAGTCTGCAACATCTCCATCGGGTGGCCAGAGGTCGGCAGGTTCTTCATGATGGTGCGAACCTTGTACTTCAGGCGGCGCTCTGAACGCAACTGACAATCGAAATCATCAAGTTCTGCCTGTGACGGCAGGCGGCCATCCAGCAGCAACAAGGCGGTCTCTTCGAAGGTGCTTTTTTCGGCCAGCTCTTTTATGTCGTAACCGCGATAGGCAAGAATGCCTTTCTCGCCATTGATCGAAGAAATGTTTGATTTGGTGGCGGGAACGCCCGCTAAACCGGGTAAATATTCACTACTCATAATTGACTACTCATAACAACGGCCCTGTAGGCAGAGCAATAGCTTAACAAAATACGGCGATGTATTTTAAGACAATAAAAAGAAAAAACGTTCATGTAACGTAAGAAATGAATCAGATTTATGAATAACTGCTGCCGGCCAGTAGCGGACATTAAAGAAAAACTTGTTTTTCTCGCAGAGCCGCAGAGCTCGCAAAGGAAAACCTTTATTATTTTTCGTAGGTCGGGCACTGCCCGACATCGTGCAGCCAATAAACATACCGCATTGGTATATCGGCGGGCAGTGCCCGCCCTGCGTTAAAAATAATTTTCTCTGCGAGAGAAAATTTCTTACTTCCGCTTAGTGTCGAAAACAAACATTCGTACTCTAATGGTACTTGTTTGGTTGCCGTTAAACCGAAAACGATGAACCACAACCACAGGTTGATTTCGCATTGGGGTTATTCACCACAAAACGTGCACCTTCCAGCCCTTCCAAATAATCGACTTCCGAGCCATTCAGGTACTGCATGCTGGTGACATCGACCAGCATGGTGGCACCGTGTTTCTCGACCACGGTATCATCGTCATTGATATTTTCATCAAATGCAAAACCGTACTGAAAACCAGAACAACCACCGCCACCGACTGAAACTCGCAGCTTCAGGTTCGGGTTTTTCTCTTCTTCAACCAGGGCTTTCACCTTGATTGCTGCGGCATCTGTAAAACCAACCGTCGCACCTTCTATGACCTTGGGTCTGGGTGCAAAATTTATTTGAATATCCATCGAAAACGACCTTTAACATTATCTAAACTATCGGATAATGCTAAATTAACCCAGTAATTTAGTCAAGTATTCACTTTAGGTATATAGACGTAGTGTGGGCACGATTTCCGTGCCCACAGCAAACTACCGCGTGGGCATAAAAACTGCCCAAGCTGGCGGAGGAAATTTAACTCTGTGCAGCAGCGGCATCATCCAGGTGATGCACATTGGCTGGCGCAGCTTCTTTCTGGTGCTCGAGAAACTTTTTCTCATGCACGTCATGCAGCATTTGGCCATTGATCTCGGCACCACTGGCCATTTCCAGCAGGTTGTATTCCACGTTGCCCGAAATACGTGCTTTAGCGGATAATTCCAGCTTCTCAGAAGCATACACATTGCCGATCACTTCGCCGTTAATTACCGCATAAGCAACATGTACGTCACCTTCGACACAGCCACGTTCACTGATCACCAGCACCGAACCTTCGGCACTATCACCTGTGGTCACATTGCCATTGATCTTGCCATCAAGGTGCAGGCCACCCTGAAATTTAATATCACCCGTCACTTCCACACCCTGACCGATCAAAGTATCGATTTTGGATGATTTAATCTTTTTACTACCAAACATATCAAGCTCCTCCGGCAGTCAAATCTGACCACGCGAACTGTTCATCTAAGGCTTTAATTTTTCCAGTGCTGGGTTTCACTTTGATCCGGATTGTATCCGGTAGAAACGCCTCGGGCAAAGTCATCACCCCTTCAAAATTCTGGAAATACTTAAAACCAAATTTCATCGGCTTTTTTGTCTCATTTGAAATATCCGCTAACTTTAAGGTTACCGGCTGTCCTTTTTTTACGCCTTCGATGCTGACATCGATGGTGCCACGCGCAAAACGGTCATTTCGACCGCGTTGGCTGACCATAATCTTGTAGTCATAACCACCCGTTTCATTCTGCTTTAGCTGAATAGTCTGGATCGCAATACTTCGGTTGCCCTGCTCAGGCGCGACAATGCTTTTATAGAACGATAATTCCTTTTTAAGTTCCAGCACTTCACTCTGCGACTGCACCAGTGTGTCTCTTATCTGGACAGAGGCGTCATCATCAATTTGACTATTACGTTTAAGCATAGTCGCTTGCCGGTTACTTTCAACTATTTCGGCCTGCGCTTCGTCTAATTGTGCCTGCAACTGACCGATATATGCCTCAGAGCTGGTGCTGTCATAACCAGCAATGTTTCGACCATATTCGAAAGAAGACCAAAGTGACAGCAAAACCAGACCAATAATACAAAGTAGGCTGAGCAGCCATAAATACGGTCGCTGTACGGTGATAATTGTGTGCGTCAGTAATGGTTTCATTAATATAATCTCTGACTTATGGCAATAATGCCACCTGATTGAGGCCCAGGGTTTCTTCCTGTTCAAACATAATGTTCATGTTCTGAATCGCCTGCCCGGCGGCACCTTTCACCAGGTTATCGATCACCGATGAGACCACGATGGTATCACCGCCCTGCGGCTGAAACACCGAGATACGGCAGGTATTGGCACCTTTCACGGTACGGGTTTCTGGCATCACGCCCTGCGGCAGAACATCCACAAACGGTTCATCCGCATAACAATCTACGTACAGTTGATGTAAATCGACCGCCGCGTCAGAAAGTTTAGTCGCGTACAAAGTCGTCTCGATACCACGGATCATCGGCACCAGGTGTGGCACAAAGGTTAATCCAACATCATGCGATGCTAGCGCAGCCAGTGTCTGCTTAATTTCTGGTAGATGACGATGACCATCAACTGCGTATGGTTTGAAATTTTCCGACGATTCAGCCTGCAGCGTCGCCACGCTGGCACCACGCCCGGCACCGCTAACACCGGATTTTGCATCAGCAATCAGGTGCTGATCATCGACCAGTGCATTTTCAATCAGCGGTAAAAAACCCAACGTGGTCGCGGTCGGGTAACAACCCGGATTGGCTACCACTCTGGCGGTTTTAATCGCCGTGCGGTTGATCTCCGGCAAGCCGTAGACCGCCTCAGTCAGCACATCGGCACAAGCGTGATCCATGCCATACCATTGTTTCCAGACGGCTACATCCTGTAAGCGAAAGTCAGCCGCCAGATCAATTACACGCACACCTTTTTCGATCAGCGCCGGTACCATCTTCATGGCGGTGCCATTGGGCGTGGCGAAAAACACTAGATCACATTCAGCCAGCATATCAACTGCAGGTTCGGTAAAACATACGTCAGTAAAACCACGCAAATTAGGAAACAGTTCAGCCACTTTGCTGCCCGCTTCAGAGCGCGAAGTCACATACTTCAGCTCTACCTGCGGATGCGCCACCAACAGGCGCAATAACTCAGCCCCGGTATATCCGGTGCCACCAACAACGCCTACGGTTAACATTTATCACCTAGCATTCTTATGTTTGATATTACTTTATTCATTTTTTATCTCCATGGATGGAGTGTATGCTGAAAATCGTCTGGAATGATTTCAGTGCATTTTTTATTTTTCATTTTTCACTTTTCACTGTACTATTCCCGAACTTCTCAATTATAGCGGTACTACAAATGTTGTGGGTTAAAGCCTTCCATATTATATTCATGGTGACCTGGTTTGCCGGTCTGTTCTACCTGCCCCGGCTTTATGTTTATCATGCTGACGCCACAGATCAGGCCAGTAATTTACGTTTCAAGATCATGGAGAGAAAACTTTTTTACGGCATCACCACACCCGGCGCGATCATTACTATTGCTCTGGGATTCTGGCTGATTCACCTGATGGGTTATGGCGTGCTCTCTGCCTTCTGGCTACAGGCCAAGCTCACCCTGGTTGCCTTGCTGGTGATTTACCACATCTACTGCTGGAAATTACTCATTGATTTCAAACAGGATAACAATCGGCGCAGCCACGTCTGGTATCGCTGGTTTAACGAATTCCCGGTGATCGTACTGATTGGCGTGATTTTACTGGTTGAGTTACAGCCTTATTAAAAACATAGTTGGCAGTAATTTTAGAAAAATTATCGCCAATTTAAAACCATTTTGCTTTTCACTGATAACTGCAAGCTGACGACTGCCAGCTTTCCCTAAGCATACTGTTCAAGCTGGCTCAATGCCTGCTTGTACACCTTACGCTTAAAAGACACGATCTCATCCACCGGTTCCCAGTAGTCGATCCAGCGCCAGCAATCGAACTCGGGTTTGTCGCTACAGCACAGATCAAAATCACTCTCGTGACCAGTCAGCCGCAGAAAAAACCAGATCTGTTTCTGGCCAATACACAGCGGTTTGGAGCGTCGTCGCAACAGGTGTTCAGGAATACGATAACGCAACCAGTCATCCGTTTTGCCGATAACCTCTACATGCCGTGGCAATAATCCTGTTTCTTCCTGCAGTTCGCGATACATGGCTTCAGTGGGCGATTCATTTTTGTCGATGCCTCCCTGCGGAAACTGCCAGTTATTTTGACCAGCTCGACGCGCCCAGAACACTTTACCATCGGAATTACTCAGGACGATGCCAACGTTTGCTCTAAAACCTTTAGAATCAATCACCTGGAATACCATCCGGGTGTGCCTGAAATCATTTCAAACGACACACCACTAAAATTTTCATTACAATGATAATAACAGACCACTGTAATAATTAAAGTTTAATCACCGTAAAAGTTTTATTATTGTGCGAAAAATCAGTATTATCGCTAACCTTTCTCATCCACTCAGTAAACTATAGCAATGGCATTAGCACTGTTCGATCTCGACAACACTCTTCTGGCTGATGACAGCGATTTTCTCTGGGGCTGCTTTCTAGTCGATAACGGCTTGGTGGACAAGGCCACCTACGATGCCGCCAACCAGCGTTTTTATGACGAATATAAAAAAGGCACGCTGGATATCTTCGAGTTTCTCGCATTTTCACTGAAACCGTTAACCCAGTTTTCCACAGAAAAACTGCTCGAGCTGCACCAGGCGTTCATGCAAAAACACATCCTGCCAGCGATGACAGAAAAGGGTCTGGCACAGATTCAGCAGCATCGCGACAAAGGTGACTTCACCCT
>VAPF01022777.1_pt1 | contig 17544 bp, 14 predicted proteins | sample 3393931 | NCBI WGS metagenome assembly VAPF01 (sample SAMN08290437, study PRJNA428436) | hydrothermal vent metagenome | isolation source: Deep-sea hydrothermal vent chimney | place: Atlantic Ocean: South-mid Altantic Ridge | depth 2773 m m | reverse complement strand
GAATGCCCCCACTCAAGTGCTCACAGAGCCAGAGATTCAAAAAACCAGCAGTAATATCCATCTGATTCCTGCAAATGATGACGTTGCACAACAACTCAAACAACTTAAAATCGGGCAAATAATCTATTTAAGCGGAACATTAGTGGATGTAAATAACCCTTCAAGCTGGAACTGGAAAACTTCGTTGACTCGTACCGATACCGGTAAAAAATTGAGTGAAATATTATATTTAACCGAGTTTGAAATTATTGAATAATCCCCCCTCCATTGAGGGGTGAAAAATACGGTTTAAGCCACTGTTATTTTTCTGTCATCCCTATCCCACCCACTTACGGGCGTTTCTAAACAAGCGCATCCATGGGGCATCTTCTGAATTCCAATCGTCTGGGTACCATGAGTTTTGCACGGTTCTAAAGACTCGTTCGGGGTGTGGCATCATTATTGTGACACGACCATCGGTTGTGGTAAGTGCTGTCATTCCCCCTTGTGTGCCATTTGGATTAAATGGGTAACGTTCGGTGGGCTGACCTTTTGCATCGACATATCGCAGGCCTACTAAGCCTTCAACATCTTGTGCTGTTCCTGTTCCAAAGTCCATTCGCCCTTCGCCGTGTGCGACGGCAACGGGAATTCGTGTTCCTTCCATTCCTGTTAATAAAATAGAGGGCGATTTTTGAATTTCTACCAGTGAGAAACGAGCTTCAAATTGCTCGGATTCGTTTCGTACAAAGGCTGGCCAATTTTGCGCCCCTGGAATAATCTCTTTTAGGTTTGATAACATCTGGCATCCGTTACAAACCCCTAAGGTAAAGGTGTCTTGACGGTTAAAGAAGGTTTCAAATTCGTTACGGGCACGTACATTAAATAAAATGGAGTTTGCCCAACCTCGACCTGCGCCGAGTACATCACCATAAGAGAAGCCGCCACACGCAACTAGCCCTTTAAATTCGGTTAACTGTACGCGTCCTGATAGAATATCGGTCATATGTACATCAACCGATTCAAAGCCTGCGTGGTCAAATGCGGCGGCCATTTCTTGCTGACCATTTACCCCTTGCTCACGTAAAATAGCAATTTTTGGTTTTGGTTTTCCTTCAAACTCTGCGGTAATATCGTGTTGCATATTAAAGGTGATTATGGACGAAATCTGGGTGTTTTCGTCTTGCTCAATAGCATCAAATTCTTGTTTTGCACACAGGTGGTTATCACGTAACGCTTGCATACGATAGGACGTTTCGGACCACCACCCTTGCAAAACCTTACGCGGCATTGACAATAAGGACTTGCCATGTGAGGTGATTTCAATTTTATCTGATTCTGATACGCTACCAATCCAGTGAGTCCAATAGGTTAATTGAAAGTCTGAAAAAATGGTTTTTACTTTTTCTTTATCGGCTGTTTTGATTTGAATGACAACACCGATTTCTTCGGAACACATGGCTGAAACGGGCTCTTTCCCTAACGCTGACACGTCAACTTTTAGACCGCAGTGCCCTGCAAATGCCATCTCCAGTAAGGTCACTAATAGGCCGCCGTCCGAACGGTCATGGTAGGCTAAAATTAAGTCATTTTTTAACAGTCGTTGTATGGATCTAAACAGGCTGCTAAGATTTTTAGCGTGATCTAAATCAGGGGCTTCGTCTCCTATTTGGTTATAAACCTGAGCTAAACAACTGCCTCCCATACGGTTTTGTCCTCGACCTAGGTCAATCACTAATAATTCGGTCTCGCCCATATCGGTACGCAATTGTGGTGTGGCCGTTTTACGAACATCTTCAACGGGTGCAAACGCGGTAATGTTAACGGACATAGGCGAAATAACGGCTTTGGACTCGCCCTCGTCTTCCCAAACGGTTTTCATGGACATGGAGTCTTTTCCGACGGGGATGGCAATGCCTAGTTGTGGACAAAGCTTTAAGCCCACGGCTTCTACGGCGGCATAAAGCGCGGAATCTTCACCAGGATGCCCTGCGGCCGACATCCAGTTGGCGGAGAGTTTAATGTCACTCATACATGCAATTTTAGCGCACGCTATATTGGTAATGGCCTCTGAAATGGCCAAACGTGCAGACGCTTGAGGATTAATTAATGCGACGGGAGGACGCTCTCCTGAGGCCATTGCTTCGCCTGTGTATCCTGTGTAATCGGAGCAGGTTACGCCTGCATTGGCAACGGGAACTTGCCATGGCCCAACCATCTGGTCTCGCGTAACCATTCCGGTAATCGAACGATCACCAATGGTGATTAAGAAGTTTTTGCTGGCAATGGTCGGTAACTTTAATAGGCGTTCTGTGACTTCTTTAAAGTCTAGTATTGCGGTTTCAAAACCTGCTTGTGGCAGTGAACGTGTCTCTGCGGTTCGGTGCATTTTAGGCGTTTTACCTAGTAGAATATTTAATGGCATATCCACTGGATTATTGTCAAAAACCGTATCATTCACAACCAACTCTTGCGCTTCGGTGGCCTCCCCTACAATGGCGTACAGACAACGTTCACGTTTACAAATGGCTTCAAACTGCTCTATTTGATCGGCAAAAATGGCAATCACATAACGCTCTTGTGATTCGTTACACCAAATTTCCATTGGCGACATACCTGGTTCATCGTTGGGAACCGCACGTAAGTCAAAAATTGCGCCACGCCCACTGTCGTTCACCAGTTCGGGGAATGCATTAGAGAGCCCCCCTGCTCCCACGTCATGAATGGAGGCTATGGGGGAGTTTTTTCCTAAATACGTGCAACGATCAATTACCTCTTGGGCACGACGTTCCATCTCTGGGTTTTCACGCTGTACCGAGGCAAAATCTAAACGCTCAGATCCCGCGCCACTGTCTACTGACGAGGCCGCACTGCCACCTAAGCCAATTAACATTGCAGGCCCACCCAATACAACCAGTTTTGCGCCGACAGGAATCTCACCTTTTAACACATGTTCGTCACGAATATTACCTAGGCCACCCGCCAACATAATTGGCTTGTGATACCCGCGAATTTCAATGCCGTCGTGCGTAACCAGTGCATTTTCGTAGGTTCGAAAGTAGCCATTGATGGCGGGACGACCAAATTCATTGTTAAACCCTGCGGCACCCAACGGCCCTTCGATCATGATGTCAAAGGGTGAAACAATGCGTGAAGGCTTGCCATAATCACGCTCCCAAGGCTGTTTAAAACCGGGAATATTTAGATTAGATACAGTGAACCCAGTCAAGCCAGATTTTGGCTTGGAGCCACAACCTGTTGCACCTTCATCACGAATTTCTCCCCCCGCCCCTGTGGCAGCACCCGGCCAAGGTGAAATTGCGGTTGGGTGATTATGGGTTTCGACTTTAATTTGAAAGTGCACGGGCTCTTGGTGGGTTTGATAAATATTGGATTCTGGATTGGGGAAAAAACGCGTTGCCTCTGGCCCTTCTAACACGGCGGCATTATCGCTGTAAGCGGATAACACGCCTTCTGGATTTTTTTTGAACGTATTACGAATCATGTCAAAAAGAGAGTGTGGCTTATCTTGACCATCAATGGTCCAATCGGCATTAAATATTTTATGACGACAGTGCTCAGAGTTGGCTTGTGCAAACATCATTAACTCGGCATCAACGGGGTTGCGCTTTAAACCATTAAACGCATCGACTAAATAATCAATTTCGTCTAAACTCAGCGCGAGTCCCATCTCAACATTGGCCTGCACTAAAGCGTCTCGCCCCCCAACTAAAATATCCACCACTTGAGATGCTTTAGGCGTTTGATGCGAAAACAACCCATCCAATTCCGTCACATCATAAGAGATTTGCTCCATCATACGATCATGCAACAAGGCTTCAACCGAGGCTTTATCTTTACTTGATACGCCCTCAAAAAAGTAAACCACGCCGCGCTCAATACGCTTAACATGTTCAATTCCACAGGTTTTGGTAATATCCGTCGCCTTTGATGACCAAGGCGAAATGGTGCCTAAACGCGGAGTTACAATACAACTATTGGGGGTTATTTCAGAAGAAAAATTTTGTTCAGAACCATTCAATAAAATGCATAGATGCGAACACTCCGTTGCAGACACTTCACCCTCTATTTCAACAAAATAGATAAATTGTGAACGTATGGCTGTAATGCCACTGACTGCTTTGAGTTTTGTTAACAATTGATTTAATCGATAGGCTGAGTGGGCAGTGTTACCCCAAATGATTTGCATTATGTTTGTCCTTTAAAAAACAAAACCCTCAAACAAAGGAGGGTTGTAAAACGGTCGAATTAATTCGAGTTTTATAAAAATTATTGCGCAAGTAACCCAAGGCTTTCAAATATATAGCGTTTTTGTGATCCTTTTAACGGGGCATCTCCTTCGGATACTTGAGCCGTTAAATCGGTTTTATCAGGTTCGTCCTCGGATGTACTAAGCTTTAGCTTAATCACGCTGGGCAAATCTTGTTGCTCTGAGCTTTTCCAAAAAGATAAACTCGTTAATAAAGATTTCTTTTGCTGTACAGAATCAGGGACTTCAATCCAGAGCGAATGCTGAGCAAGACTTGTTTTAACGATTTTCCAATCCGCACGGTAAAGCATCGCTTGCAAATAACTCCAGCTTTTATCTAGGTTTGCACGTAAAACGAGATGGCTAAACGCTTCACCGTCAACCAGCTCTACCATTTTTTCCGTCACTTTTAACTGATCCAGTGCCTTTTGACTGCTTGCACCCAAAAAGACCATTGCTTGATATAACGCTTGCGCTTCCATCTCAGGGCGATAAGGTTTTATTTTCCAACGCTCTGTTGCGCCAATCGCTTCATTGGTTTCAGGCGAATACAACATGTGATGGCTAAAATACACGCGTGTTACGGATGCACTTTCATCCGTTTCTACCCGAGCGACAAATTTATCATAAATACCTTCCGCCAATTCGGGGCGCCAACTGTTTAGCATTTTGGTGATAAGGCCAATATCCTCCATGGGCACTAATTCTGTGCGCTTAAGGTATTCGGTTTTTAAAACACCAATATCTTGACGTTCTTCAGCAATGGTAAAGCCAAAACGTTGTAAAAATTGTTTTACATTTGACCAAACTTGCTTGCTATCTGTTGTATCAATCTCTAACCAGCGCTCAGATAAATTGGATTTGATGGATAACCCATCCGAGTTAAAGCTTGGAATTTTGCGATCATCATCTTGTTCAACAGTATCATCCTGCGCTTGTTCTGAGGCCTTTATGGCTAATAAACTTTTAGCCTTACCAGGATTAAACAGATTTGGTGGCATTTCAAGCGTTTGAACCATCTCCGTTTCACTGTCTCGATAATTTTCCTGATAAGTGCTTTCAGAACTCTGAAACATTGAACAACCACTTAAACCTAAAATGCTTAGAGAGGCCGAAATAAAAACAACTTGTTTAGATAGGTGCATAACCCTTTGAAACCTTTAATATAATTTATTTTACTTGAATATCAGCGTCTTTCAATGCTTTTAGCACAATTGGCTGGCACGCTGTAGAAAGCGGTGTAAGTGGCAGGCGAATGCCCTCTTTTATTAAACCCATTTTAACCAACGCCCATTTGACGGGAATGGGATTAGACTCAATAAAAATATCGCGATGTATGGCACGTAATGGGCGATCTAATTCTTGCGCTCTTTCAGCATCACCCGCCAACGCCGCTTGATAGACTTCATGCATTTGTTGAGGAACAATATTTGCCGTCACAGAGATACCGCCATGACCGCCCGCTAAAATAAATTCAACCGCACTTGAATCATCGCCAGTATATAAATCAAAACGGTCATCCACACCCGCTTTAATCAGTGCAACACGCTCAACTTCTCCCGTTGCCTCTTTGACCCCGATAATATTTTTTATCTTGGATAGACGAATAACGGTTTCAGGCAACATATCCACGGCTGTTCGCCCAGGAACATTGTAAAGAATTTGAGGAATATCAACGATCTCTGCAATTTTTTTATAGTGCAAAAACAGACCTTCCTGAGTGGGTTTATTGTAATAGGGCGTAACCAAAAGACAGGCATCCACCCCCGCCTCTTTAGCACATGCAGTTAACTGAATGGCTTCGGAGGTTGAATTGGCACCCGTTCCCGCAATCACTGGAATACGTTTATTCACTTTCTTGACCACAAAACGAACCACTTCACAATGCTCTGTCATATCAAGCGTTGCAGACTCTCCCGTGGTGCCCATCGTTACAATGGCATCGGTCTTAAACTGAATATGAAATTCAATCAGTTTCTCAAGTGACTCAAAATCAACGGAACCATCCTTGTACATAGGAGTGACTAACGCCACCATACAGCCTCTAAACACGACCATTTTCTCCAAAAATTAACGCAACAATAAAACGTGTAATATACCCTTTCCCCCCCCACACTTCAAGCCATTACCCAAATCCTCAAGTAGAAACACAGCTTAGCGTACAAACAATGAATTAGATATTTTATCTGTTTAGCGGTTGCTAAGAATTTTAAAAATTGTCATACTGAATTATAACTATTCACATAAGTAGGATTATTTTAAGATGAGTACATCCAACACAAGCATTGCAATTGGCCAATCCCTTCCTGATTTTTCGGTTGAAACAACCGCTGATAGCCCCTTGACCCAACAAAACTTACAAGGTCATTACACGGCCCTCTACTTTTACCCCAAAGACAGTACGCCTGGTTGCACCACGGAAGGCAAGGATTTTAATCAACGCCTTGCTGAGTTTACGCAACTTAATACCATTATCTATGGCGCTTCCATGGACTCAATGAAACGCCACCACAACTTTAAAACCAAACAAGGCTTTAATTTTGAACTTATTTCAGACCCCGATGGAACCTTTTGTGCGCTCTTTGATGTTTATCAATTAAAAAAGAACTTTGGTATTGAATACATGGGCATTGTTCGAAGTACATTTTTATTTGATCCTAAAGGCGTTTTAATTCATGAATGGCGAAAGGTCAAAGTAAAAGGCCACGCTCAAGAGGTACTGGAGACCATTCAAATACATCAAGAGACAGATTCAAACTAGCCGTAACAACTCAAACAGCCAAGAATCCCCCCCTACTCTTCAAATGGAGAATACGTTATGACAAATGAAGCAAAAAGACTCTTTATTTTAGATACGAATGTACTCATGCACGACCCAATGGCGCTCTTTAACTTTGATGAGCATGATGTGTTTATCTCCATGACCGTACTCGAAGAACTGGATGCGGGCAAAAAAGGAATGTCCGAGGTAGCACGTAACGTACGTGAAACCAATCGTTTACTGGATCAAATCATTTGCAATGCCAGTTTTGAAGAGATTAAACAAGGCTTGCCCTTAGAGCGCATTCACCCTGGACATAATAAAAACAGTATCCACTTAGGAACGTTGTTTTTTGAAACCGAGCCTCTCTCGGTGGAACTGCCCCCCACCCTTCCCAGTCACAAAGCCGATAACCATATTTTACAAACGGGGCTGGCTTTAAAAGAGAAGTATCATGATCGCAATGTCACGCTGGTTACCAAAGACATCAACATGCGCATCAAATCGTCCGCTGTTGGCTTACACTCCGAAGACTATTACAACGACCGTGTACTTGAAGATGCTGACTTACTCTACCGCGGCTGGGAGACCTTAGACGAGCACTTTTTTGAAACCCACGGCAAAGAGATGAAATCGTGGCAGGATGAGGGGCGAACATTTTATGAACTGCTTGTTGATGAACAAAATAACTGGTATCCCAATCAAGCGCTCATAAGCACCAATGATGCGGGCTTTAATGTCATTGTTCGCGACACTCACAATGGCAAAGCCATTTTAGAGTATATGCAGGATTTCACACAACCCAACCATACCGTTTGGGGAATAAATGCCCGAAACTCAGAGCAAAATATTGCACTGAATTTTTTAATGGATCCAGATATTGATTTCATCTCTCTACTTGGGGTAGCTGGTACAGGAAAAACACTGTTAACACTTGCCGCTGCGCTAGAGCAAACCTTAGATCTAAAGATTTATAATGAAATTATTATGACGCGTGCAACCATTCCCGTAGGGGAGGATATTGGGTTTTTACCTGGTACGGAAGAGGAAAAAATGACCCCTTGGATGGGCGCTCTCATGGATAACTTAGAGGTTCTAACTCAAACCTCGGGAGACAATACCGAGTGGGAGACTCAGAGCACTCAGGAATTGCTTAACAAACGTATAAAAATCAAATCCATGAACTTTATGCGCGGGCGAACGTTCTTAAATAAGTTTATCATCATTGATGAAGCACAAAACTTAACCCCAAAACAGATGAAAACACTGATTACTCGCTCAGGCTCTGGTAGCAAAGTTATCTGTTTAGGAAACATTGGGCAAATTGATTCCCCTTACTTAACCGAAACCACAACAGGGCTAACGTATGTAGTTGATCGGTTTAAAGAGTGGCCGCACAGCGCGCACATTACGCTTGAACAAGGTGAGCGTTCACGTCTTGCTCAGTTTGCTTCTGATAATCTTTAATTCCATCTAACTCAAACAAAAAAGCCGTTTTCCTACTGTAAAGATGAGCAGTAGGAAAACGGCTTTTTTAAGCCTCCTAAAATCATTTATCGTCAGGCAACCTAAATCCTAGCTCTTTAGTGCGCGCTTCACAATACTCCGCCGCAAACTCTAAGAGTTCACCCACGGCTTTATGGCGATACTTATGCTTTTGTTTAATATGTGAAAAAGGTCTTAAAATAGGAGGATCTAACGGAATCGCACTTAACGTGTCCAGCTTTAATTCTTTAGCCAGTGTTGTTCTTGACACGATGGCAATACCCACATCAGATTCAACCGCCATTTTTACAGACTCAGGGCTACCAAGTTCCATCACAACATTTAAGTCGCTGTAACTCATCCCTTGCTCTTTCATATAAGTATCAATTACCGCACGCGAGCCTGAACCCTCTTCACGAGAGACGTAACCATATTTGCGAACATCTTCAACCGTTACTTTATCTCGATTTGCCAAAGGATGGTCTTTTGGGCAAATTAATTGCATTTCATCAATTCGACAAACATGAACGTCTAAATTTTTATTGCGAACAGGGGCTTCAACCAAGCCGAAATCAATCATATTGTTTTCAACCATTGCCACAATGGCATCGGTATTACCCACCTGAAGACGGATGTTAACATCAACGTATTGCTTTTTAAATGCGCCCAGCAAACTGGGTAACATGTATTCTGCCACCGTCGTACTTGCTCCCACCACCAGCGTACCCGCAACTTCTCCCGTCATTTCTCTAACATCGCTGTTCATTCTGTCGTACAGCTCAAGCACTTGAGCCGAGTAGTCATAGACGACTTTCCCAGCTTCGGTCAATGTAATTTTATTATGTGTACGATCAAAAAGACGGGTGTTAAAAAAGTCTTCTAACTGCTTCACTTGAAACGTTACCGCTGGCTGAGTCATATGCAATGTCTCTGCCGCTTTTGTAAAGCTCATTACTTTTGCAACAGTATGAAATACCTGAAGACGTCTATCGGACATATAAAGTTCCCTTGGTTCATCATAAAAACATTTTAAGACAAGCGAATATAGGTTGTTCTCTAAGGAATGTCAATCAACTTATCTACAGAATATTAAAAATAAAGCATTGCATAGAAGCTTGATAGATTCAGCTTATGACAAGCGATAAGCAAAGTTTATTGCATGTCGTAAATTTACCTATTCTTTGTCTCTTGTAATGCTTGCTTTAAGGATTCGATTTCACTGGACATGTGTTTTATTAAACGCTCAGTATGTTTTTCATTTTGCTGTGTTTGGCGAACAAACGATGCTTCCAACCCTTTTATATAGCGCAGCATATCGCCTTCCATTTTTTTTTGGTCAGAACCAATTAAAAAGGCCGCAATATTGGCGGAAACCAATGAGAAGAATAGAACACCAAATAGAATTAAGATGGCACCAAATATTCGTCCATTTTCCGTAGAAGGCACCACATCACCATATCCCACGGTTGTAATCGTAACAATGGCGTACCACGCGCCATCAATAAAAGGTCGATCTTCAATGTAGGAAAATACCGCCGCTGCACCGACGATAAAAAAGGCAAAAGCCACTAAAACTTGCCCAAATCGATTCCGGTTTAATACAATCGAAACCCCTTTAAAAAAGGCCGCAAAGAATCGTAAGAACAATAACAACCTCAAGGAACGAATAATCACCGCCCAGTCACTGCCCCACTCAATCCACGGAAAAGCAATAATAACGATTAAGACACCCAGCCAATTTTCTCGTAAATAACGTATTTTACGTTGAACCAATATGAGGTTAACAAATAGCTCTAATGCAAATACACCCCAAATAATATCAGACAGCCATGTTATCTCGGTTTCTTGACCTGAATAATACATAAACAACTGAGAAAAGGTGAGCAACAACGCCAATAAGACCAATATTTCAAGCCAGTGACTGACCCGACGAGCCCGCTTATTTTCTGAGCGGTTAACGCCCGCAACCCCCAAAAAGGCTTTAATCTTTAATTTTTTCATTCAATGTTTTCTATTACGTTTTACATTTGGAATATTTGAGGTCGCCAACTTAGGCAATGCTTCACGCCCATTTAACGTTTGCGCCATTAGCCAGTTTTTAATCGGTATCAAACGGTTTGCAAGGGGTAAAAAGCCTTTTCTAAACGTTGTTTTTAAATTGGAATCTTGTTTAAACAACCAGTCAAACGCCTCCATAGATCGCTGAACAATTGCATTATCACCACGACGCCAGCGTTCATACTTTCTAAGCACCGAATAACGCCCCCAACGCTTGCCCGCTAATTTGGCGGCTAAAACGGTCTCAATCAATGCAGCGGCATCCAGTAAGCCTAAATTAACGCCTTGACCCGCTTGGGGATGAATAGTGTGCGCCGCGTCGCCCACCAAAGCCAAGTTGGATTTTACATAGTGCTCGGCATGTCGTCGTATGAGTGGAAACGCGGCTCTCTCACCCACTTCAACAACTGTGCCTAAACGGTAATCGGATGCCTTAGACACTTCCCGTGCAAAATTTTGATCGGATAAATTCAATGCCCACTGCATTTTTTCGGCTGGCAAGTACCATGCAATCGAACTCAGATGTTCACCCATGGATAAATAAGCAAACGGGCCGTCTTGTGTGTAACGCTGCCAACAAGTGTCTTCCGTTGGTAACTCCGTTTTAACGCACCCTACCACGGCACACTGTTCATAGTCATGCGTGTCTAGCCCAATGTAAGCCAGTTGTCTTATTTGAGAGAGTGCGCCATCTGCCCCCACGAGCAGTTCCGTCTGTATTTCACCCATACCTTCAAGTTCAAGCCTCGCTTTCCCTTCTTCTAACCGTAAGGATTTAATGGTTGGATTTAACACCAATTGAATGGTGTCACACGCTTTAACTTGCTCCCATAATGCGGCTTGAATCACCTCATTTTCAACGGTATAGCCTAAATTGGGTTCGCCCATTTCTTGGGCTGAGAAGTGAATTTTTTCTGAAGAGAGATCATCCCAAACATGCATCGCTGTAAAGGCATGATAACGACGGGATGTAATCCCTTCCCATGCGCCAACATTTCGTAATACATTTTCAGAAGCCCGTGTTAAGGCGCTCACACGTACTTGGTAGGGTTTATGGTCACTCCAAGTCGTATCGACCGCTTGCCGCTCCAGCAATAGAACCTTCATCCCTTGTTGTCCTAATCCCAAAGCCACCGTGGCACCGACCATTCCGCCACCAACCACCACCACATCCCAAACGGTATCGGTTACATGTTGTTCCATCGTATTCATTTTTGCCCCCCCATTGCAAACCGAGCAAACCGACGTTTTACCGTTGGCATGGCCTGCATGGCCATTAACCCCAACCCCCTCAGGTGTCCAACAATGGGAGAATGGTGTTGAAAAATTTGAATCAAACCGTCCGTTAACCCCATTACTTTGTCATGCGCGGGTTTTCGCACGTTTGCATAATCGGCTAAAAACTCAGGTTCACCAAAATCAACAGCGGCCTCTTTTGTGGAGGTTTTTTTCATAAGTCGCTCAACATGGTTTAAAAAAACTTCAATATCTTGAATGCCTAAATTAAGGCCTTGTGCCGCAACAGGATGCTGAGTATGCGATGCGTTTCCCATTAACAACGCTCGACCTTTTGCCATTTGGGCAACATACGTCTCTTTTAATGGATAAGCAATACGCGGGCTTACTTTTGTAAACGCCCCTAAGCGTTCACCCATTTTAGAAGCAAATAGCGCCATAAAGTCTTCATCACTTAATCCTTTAATACGCTCAACATCTGTATCCGAGCAGACTAAAACGGCTTTATGCGCGTGCCCTTTCATAGGCAATAGCGCCACAGGCCCCTCTTCGGTAAACCGTTCAAACGACCAGTTATTAGGGTGTTCTTCCGTTTCTATTTGCGCTAAAACCCCAAAAGCATGGTACGATTTTTCTTCTAAAGGCAGTTGCAATATTTTTCGTACTTGAGAGTTCGTGCCATCCGCCCCCACAATCAATTTGGCTTCCACATCCTTCACGGTATTTTCTGTATCAGAGATTGCGTCAACAGAGATTTGTACCTGAACCTTATCCGATTGCATTTGAAAGTCCACAACCCGTGCGGGGCAAAAAACTTGAATACTTGCCTGTTGCTTAACGTGCTGCCATAAAACACGCCCCAAATCGCTGGACTGAATACTGTACCCTAAGGCGGGCACTCCCACTTCATCGGCATGCAGTGTGGTGATGCCTAAATACCCTTTTTGCGAGACATGAACATGGTAAATATCGGTAACAAACGGAATTAAATCATGCCACAACCCCAATGATTCCAGTACCAACATTGAGCCATGCGATAACGCCAATACGCGACCATCAAAGGAGTTAGGCGCATTTTCAGCAGGCAAAAAGGCTTCGGCCAAAACAACCTGTTTTTCTTGTTGTGCCAAACCTAATGCCAGCATAAGCCCCACAGGACCGCCACCAGCGATGACCACATTACTTTTTATGGATTGTTGCACCTTAAGAGACCTCAATCGTTGCTTGTTCTTTGTCTTGACGCATCCACGTTTCAATCTCTTCAACCGTTCGAGGTAAACCCTTAGTTAAAACCTCTCTGCCTGTTGAAGTGACTAAAATATCGTCTTCAATTCGTATGCCAATATTATGCCATTTTTTATCCACATCTTGATGCAAGTCAGAAATATACAATCCAGGCTCAACCGTCACCACCATCCCTGGCTTAAATACTCGCCACTCTCCATTTTGCTTATAGGCACCCACATCATGCACATCCATGCCCAACCAATGGCCTGTGCCGTGCATAAAAAATCGCTTATACGCCTTATCTTTTAATACCGCATCCAAATCACCCTGCAACAACCCTAAATCGAGCAACCCTTGTGCTAATACCTTTATGGAGGCTTGATGCACCATATCGTAACGGGCTTTAGGCTTAATCACATCAATGGCCGCTTGCTGTGCGTTAAGCACCAAAGAATAAAGCTGTGCTTGCTCTGTACTAAAGTGACCACTGGCTGGAAAGGTCGTGGTTATGTCGCCCGCATACCCCTGCCATTCTGCGCCTGCATCCACCAGAACCAAATCCCCCTTTTTAATCTCGGAGCGATTTTCGGTGTAGTGCAAAATACACGCATTTTCACCACTGGCAACAATGGAGTTAAACGCCACTCTAGGCGAGCCTAAGCGTAAAAACGCTGCTTCCAAATCTGCCTGTACCTGAAATTCAAACACACTCGATTGCATCGATTTCATTGCGGCTAAATGCCCCTGCACCGAAATGGTGGCGGCTTTGCGTAAACGTTTAATTTCAGTCTCCGATTTAATAACGCGCATCTCATGCAAGTACGTATCTAAATCGCACACTTGCTTTGGTGCCTCAACGCCTTTTCGACCCTGCTCTTTTAACGCATAAATCCAACTGTGTACCGTTCCTAAAAAGTCTAACGATTGAGAAAACGAAACATACACCGATGCCACATTGTCAAGCAAGCCCAAAATTTCATCGTCCAAGCTCTCAATGTCATATGCATAATCCAAGTTTAATGTATTGGGAACCGCTTCCACGCCTAAACGCCTGCCTTGCCACGTCTCTTGTTCAGGGTCTTTTTCTCGAACAAACAGGTGGCTTTTTACCGTCTTCGTTTTTAATAACACCAAAACCGAATCGGGTTCTTCAAACCCCGTTAAATAGATAAAATCACTCTGCGCTCTAAACGGAAACTCCACGTCTCGATTACGAATTTTTTCTGCACCAGAAGACACAAAGACCACACTGTTATCCGGTAACTGTTCCAGTAATGTCTGACGATTTTTTTGGTAAAACTCGGGCTGCTCTAATATAGTGTTTAACATGAAGGAGTCACTTATTTTTTTAAAAAATTAAAGAATAGCAATTCAGATGACGCTTAAAAAAGTTCCACTGAAATTAATGAACAGTACTCTCATCGTCATACGAATCAAAAGAGGTATTTGAGACAGGAATTGGCGTACCTTCAACAGGGTTTAACCACTCATTAATGATCATCACACCAATTTTAACAAACTCAACCAACTGCATTAAATCAAACTCCTCCGTTTCGCCATCGGTCACTGACTTTCCTAATCCATCTACATCAATACTGGAAATGTCACTAAAATCACGAATCAACTCCCTTACCTCTATGGGAATTTCATTTTCCGCATCTTGCAAGCATCCAATCAAGCCCAAGCCATACAACACGCCTTCGCACAATTGCCCTATCATGGTGGCACGATACACCAACGGTTCACTGTCATCCGGCAAACAAAGCTCCAACGCAAATCCAGAGCCATTTAGCCCCTTATTGGTTTCCAGATACAGTTCATGCAACCCCCTCAAAAAAGACTCTTTAAGCGATTTAATGTTCGCCTCTTCAATTAATTTTTTAATCCACACCGCTTCCTTCACATCGTTGTCGCCACATAAAAGTCCAATCAACATTCCTTGAATAAAAGAGGGGGACTCAAGGTCTGGATGTGGTGCAATAATTTCTTTGATTTGATCGAAATTCATAAAAAATTCTCTTGTTAGTAACTTATGTGGAATAATATCACAAGAAACCACCCTTTACCCCCTTCGGAGCCATACCGTGTTAACACTTACCTTAATGAACCACAATTTTGAAATCCCTTGTGAAGAGAGTGATCAAGAGCAATTAATTGAAGCGGCTACATTGCTAGAAGATAAATTGGATCAACTGCCTGCGCTAAAAGGGGAAGGAAAAGTTCTTATGATGGCACTTAACCTTTGTTACGACTACCTTCAGCTCAAAAATGATACCTTGCAATACACCGATCAGGTGGAAAAACAAATTGAAACGGTGATTACTCACGTATCCCAATCGAATGCCCCCGATTAACTTTATTATTTGGTATAATTGAGCTTGGCTCATTGTTGCGGGGCATAAACCCCTTTCCGATAATTATTATATTGGGGTCAGATGCTAGAAATGGTGTGCATCTCGTTAGTTTGTCTTGAAAGAGCTAATTAACCCGAGAAGCCTAAATTTCTTGAGGAGACTGCCACCTTGAACTGCTCGGTTCTCGGATTTTTGTTCAACAACAATGCGCCTTTCTATTTTCTCCCCCCCCCTATTATCCTTATAAAAAACTATTGCCATGACTGTTTTACCCCCTAACCTGCTTCGAAAACAACTTAGATTACAACGGCAATCACTCAGCTCAACACAACAACAGAAACACGCGAAACGCGCACAATCGCATTTAAAACATTTTCTTGCCTCGACGGCTCTATCACTCTCAAAAAAAAACTTAAACATCGCTTTTTTTCTTGCACAAGATGGCGAGCTTTCAACCGATTTAGCCATTCAATCTTTGTGGCAATCAACGCCCCATAAACTCTTTTTGCCCATTTTAAAAACCAACCCAAAAGGGTACATGGCTTTTGCCCACTACACCGCAACCACGCCCATGAAAAAAAACAAATTCTCAATACTCGAACCTGATATTTCTCAAAGTAAATGGCTCTCTGGGCAAGCACTCGACATCGTAATAACCCCTTTGGTTGGATTTGATGCCTCTGGAAACCGCATGGGCATGGGGGGGGGATATTATGACCGAACCTTTCAATTTAAACAGCAATCCTCTAAAATACCTCCCCTGCTCATTGGCTGGGCACACAGTTGTCAGAAAGTTGAGCAACTGATTGTGAATTCTTGGGACATTCCTTTAAATGGAATTATTACCGAAATGGGATTTACTGAATTTTCACCCCCCTCAAAATAAGGACAATAAAAATGGATATTTGGTCTCGAATTTTCACCTACTCAAGCGCGGCATTTGGTGCCATTCTTTTAGTGATCGTACTGATTGTGCTTTCCAATGCCGAAGGCGGAATTTTAACCGTTGAGAGCCTACAGCACATGGAAGGCTCATTAACCTCTTTTTACAATTTTATATTGCCGTTTGTTTATGTCTGGATGGCGCTTGGACTGTTTATTTTTGGGCGTTTTTTAATGCGCATGTTCAAAAAATAACCGCAACGAATCCAATAGAGGGGGGGATTATTCTAATAAAAAGTCCGCCTTCTTGAGTAAAAACTGCATCCCAGCAATATCAAAACTGTCTATTTTTTCAAGTAGCTGGCTGGCAAAACGATCCAATGAATCATTATGTTGCTCTACGGCTAAACACGCGACTTGTTTTGCAAAGGCCTTAATATCCTCAATACTGTTACTTTGAAGCGCACTTTCGTATAACGCCCCCAACTCAGTTTTCATCACCGATTTTAATGAATCTGTAAGGCTCTCAGCATCAAATATTATCTCATCAGAGCGCCCTTGAACCTCTTCTGGCTCCGCGTCACTGTACTCTAAAAATTGCGCCAGCGTTTCAATTAAGTCGCTACGCAATACGGGCTTTCGCAAATAATCATCAAAATAGGCTCTCCGTATTTTCTCAAACTCATCCTGCATCACCGAGGCGGTTAATGCGACAATGGGGATATCTGGGTTAAGTGATTTAATCACCTTCGCTGCTTCATATCCATTTAGCACGGGCATTCTAATGTCCATTAAAATCAGATCAATACGATGGGCTTTATACAAATCGATGGCTTCTTGCCCATTTTCAGCTTGAATGATCTCCAAGCCAGAATTCATGAAGTTTTGACAAATTAATTCACGGTTATCCAAAACATCATCCACCACCAAAATGGTTGCGTGTTTAAACCGCACCCTATTCGCATTAAAAGCCAATGAAGCGTCTAGCGCTTTATGTGAATGTATCGAAGCGATGTCTACCTTTTCAAGCAATATACTAAACATAGAGCCTTGATTAGGCGTACTTTCTACACTTAAGTGACCTTTCATCATCGCCACTAATCGCTTGGTAATGGAGAGCCCCAATCCTGTCCCACCAAACTTGCCTGAATCCTGACCCGATTGCTGTTCAAATGCATTAAAGATACGATCTTGCTGATCTTTAGGAATACCAATACCAGTATCTTCAACCGTAATCAATAAATTCATTTTACTCAAATTTTCAAATACATTTACCGACTTAACCGACAACT
>VAPF01015274.1_pt1 | contig 17564 bp, 24 predicted proteins | sample 3393931 | NCBI WGS metagenome assembly VAPF01 (sample SAMN08290437, study PRJNA428436) | hydrothermal vent metagenome | isolation source: Deep-sea hydrothermal vent chimney | place: Atlantic Ocean: South-mid Altantic Ridge | depth 2773 m m | reverse complement strand
GAAGCAAGAAAAAAATCTTGATCGAAAATGTAAATATAATAAAGAAGCATATGAAGCCGAACAAGAAATACACACAGGGCGGAATAATTGAGAAGGAAGCTGCCGTGAATCTGTCCAATGTCATGCTGGTATGTCCAAAGTGTGCTAAGGCCACGAAAATCGGCGCAGTGGTTCAGGAGAGTGGCAAAAAGCACAGGGTATGCAAAAAATGCAGGGAGGTCATTGACTGAAATGACTCCAAGACTTCGAGATAAATATAAAAAAGAGATTGTACCGGCGTTGATGAAGGAATTTTCATACTCTAACATCATGCAGGTGCCGAAGGTACAGAAAGTGGTGCTGAACGTCGCTCTGGGAGAGGCGATCCAGAATATAAAGCTTCTCGATGCCGCCCAGAACGAACTTGCCGTAATATCAGGGCAGAAGCCGATAGTAACGAAGGCCAAGAAATCCATCGCGACTTTCAAGCTCAGGCAGGGTATGCCGATCGGCTGCAAGGTGACCATGAGAGGTAATATTATGTACGAATTCCTCGACCGGCTGATAAGCATTTCATTGCCTAGGATAAGGGACTTCAGGGGTATATCGGGCAAATCGTTTGACGGCAGGGGAAATTACTCTTTTGGCATCAAGGAGCAGATCATTTTTCCTGAAATAGACCATGACAAAATTCAGATGATCCATGGGCTTGATATTATAGTATGTACATCCGCAAAAACCGATGAAGAAGGTAAAGCTCTGTTGCATTTTATAGGTTTTCCTTTTAGAAAATAGAGAGGTATTTTGAATGGCTAAAACTTGCATGATAGAAAAGACAAAAAAACCGGCCAAATTTAATGTCAGGGTATATAACAGGTGTAAACTATGCGGCAGGCCGAGAGGCTATCTCCGGAAATTCGGGATGTGCCGTATATGCTTCAGAATGCTGGCGCTTCGAGGGGAGATCCCCGGAGTTACAAAATCCAGCTGGTAGTTTATATCCCACTAGCCGGAAACGAGTCGTACCGAGGAGGAATTTGATGTTAACAGACCCAATAGCAGATATGCTTACTAGAATAAGAAACTCTCACATGGTAAAGGCTGAGAAGGTTGATATGCCTGCTTCGAAAATGAAGCTGGAAATCGCAAAAATCCTGAAAGAGGAAGGCTTCATCAGGGCGTATAAGCTGCTGAAAGATAAAAAACAGGGTATTCTCAGGATTACACTGAAGTACTCGCCTGAAAGTGAGGCGTTAATCTCCGGGCTTAAGCGGATAAGCAAGCCTGGGAGAAGAGTTTATGTGAATAAGGATGCGGTTCCGGTGGTACTGGGCGGAGTTGGCATTTCGATACTTACTACATCAAGGGGTATTCTTGCGGACAAGGCGTGTCGGCGTGAAAATGTTGGCGGAGAAGTTCTCTGCCATATATGGTAAAGATAAAGGAGATTCAGGATGTCCAGAATAGGGAAAAAACCAATAGAAATCCCGGCAAGCGTCGATATCAAGGTGGATGGAAATAGCGTGAAGGCTAAAGGGCCTAAAGGTGAACTTGAATGGAATTTTCCTGCTGGGACAAAGGTTACAATCAAAGAGAGTGCTGTTGTCGTGGAAAGGCTTGATGATATAAAAAAGACGAGGGCATTGCACGGCCTTACCAGAAACCTGATCGCGAATATGATTGAAGGTGTTTCGACGGGGTACCAGAAGATACTCAGGATTGTTGGAGTCGGATACAGGGCCCAGGTGCAGGGAGATAAAGTCCTGTTTACCCTGGGATACTCGCATCCAGTCGAATTTCAGCTTCCAGAAGGTATAAGTGCCGCAGTGGACCAGAAGCAGACGCAGTTGACGCTTGCAGGAATTGATAAGCAGATGCTTGGCCAGGTTGCTGCGAATATCAGAAAATTAAGGAAACCCGATGTATATAAAGGGAAAGGCATCCGGTATGATAACGAAAAGCTGCGACTTAAAGCTGGCAAGGCCGGAAAGAAGTAATTTAATATTAATATATTTTGAGCGATTCAAGAGTAATCGGGCCGTCATAAATTAGCAGGAGGCTATAGTGGTTAAGAACAGAAGAGATAGCAGGACGAGACGTCACAGGCGAATCAGAAAAAAGGTCCACGGGACCATGGATAGAATGAGATTGTCTGTTTACAGAAGTTTGTCTCAGGTGTACGCCCAGATAATAGATGACGAGAAAGGCCATACTGTGGTTTCGGCCTCAAGCCTTGATAGTCAGTTCAAAGGGCTTGATACGCACAGGGGCAATATCAAAACGGCAAAAGAGGTCGGCAGTCTTATTGCCGACAGGGCCAGAGAGAAAGGTATCAGGAAAGTAGTATTTGACAGGGGCGGGTATCTTTATCATGGCAGGGTCAAGGCATTGGCCGAAGCGGCAAGGGAAGCAGGACTGGAATTTTAAATTTAAACTTGCAATAAAGGAGGCATGGTGGGAAGGATAGACCCGGAAGGCTTGAGTCTGAAAGACAAGGTCATATACATAAATAGAGTTTCCAAGGTTGTTAAGGGTGGACGGCGGTTTTCTTTTAGCGCACTGGTTGTTGTCGGGGACGGCGAAGGGACGGTAGGCGTCGGCAAAGGAAAGGCCTCGGAAGTGCCGGAGGCTATCAGAAAAGCGGTTGAGCAGGCAAAAAAATCGCTGCATAGATTTCCCCTTAGGTTTGGGACTATTCCTCACAGGATTATCGGTAAATATGGCGCGGGGATGGTTTTAATGAATCCCGCGAAGAAGGGCACAGGGCTTATTGCCGGTGGAGCTGTGAGGCCAATCCTGGAAGTGTCCGGAATACGGGATATCGTGACCAAGTCCATGGGTAGCAACAACCCCTATAATACAGTTAAAGCAACGATCGACGGCCTTTTAAGCCTGAAGGATCCTGATCGTGTTATGTGGCTGAGGGGAAAAGCTGGAGAAGAAACGCAGGAGGCCAATATCTAAATGTTGAAGATTGTGTTAAAGCGAAGCTACATAGGAACTCCCGAAAAGCACAGAAAAGTATTGAGAGCGCTTGGGTTGAGAAAAATCGGCGGCCAGGTAACTATGGCTGAAAACAGTGCGACCAAAGGCATGATCAGGGTTGTATCGCACATGGTGTCCGTCGAAAAAACGGATGAATAGCACTGATTGAAATCTTCCTGCCGGGTAAATATGTCTGTCAGACAGTGCATCCGGTATTAAATTTTATAATCAGTGAAAATTTTATAAAGTAAATTCCGAACATAGATTAATTATATAGAGGTGTATTCAGGTGAAGATTGAAGACATAAGGCCCGCGGAAGGAAGCAGGAGAAGAAGCAGGAGAGTCGGAAGAGGCGTAGGCTCCGGAAGCGGAAAGACGTCGGCTAAGGGACACAAGGGACAGAAGGCGAGGTCCGGCGGTACAAAAGGCGCTGGATTCGAGGGCGGACAGATGCCTTTACAGAGAAGAGTCCCCAAGAGAGGATTTAAGAATCCCTTCAGCATTATATACGCAATAGTTAACCTTGACAGGATTAATGACATTAAGGACATCGATATAATTACACCCGACATACTGATGGAGCGAGGCATCATAAAAGACATCAAATCAGGACTGAAGGTCCTTGGAGTCGGAGAGATTAAAAGGCCTGTAACAGTGAAGGCCGCGGCCTTCAGCACGTCAGCTGCGGAAAAAATCGCCGGCGCTGGTGGCAAGGCAGAGGTAATATAGTTTTGGGCCTTATCTCGAGTTTCCAGAATATTTTCAAAATTGCTGAATTAAAGGGCAGAATTCTTTTTACTCTCGCGCTTCTTACAGTATATAGAATAGGCTGTCATATACCCACCCCCGGAATAAACGGAGAACAGCTGAGTGAGTTCCTGACGCAGAGGGGCGGAGCTATCATGGGTTTCTTCGATATGTTTTCCGGTGGGGCGTTATCAAGGGCCACAATATTCGCGCTGGGCATAATGCCTTATATCAGCGCATCAATTATTATGCAGCTGCTCACCGTTGTAATACCGGCAATCGGCAAGCTTGCAAAAGAGGGTGAGGCTGGCAGGAAAAAGATAGTTAAATATACAAGGTACGGAACAGTGCTTATCAGCGCCGTTCAGTCCTTTATCATAGCCTCCGGCCTTGAGACCATGCAGGATGGTATGTTTGTTACAAACCCAGGATGGTCGTTCAGGATAATCACGATGATTACATTGACATCGGGTACTGCGTTCATAATGTGGCTGGGAGAGCAGATTACGGAAAGGGGCATCGGTAACGGGATATCGCTTATTATCTTTGCCAGTATTGTTGCAAGATTCCCATCCGCTGTTGTAAGCACAATCAGATTGACACAGGCGGGCGAGCTGTCACCATTTATTCTTATCCTGCTGATAGCAATGATGGTTGCGGTGATCGCGGGTATAATATATATCGAGAGGGGCCAGAGGAAAATACCTGTTCAGTACGCAAAGCGAGTGGTGGGCAGAAAGGTTTATGGCGGCCAGTCAACGCACTTGCCTCTCAAGATAAATACCGCCGGGGTTATCCCTCCGATTTTTGCGTCGTCCATAATTATGTTTCCGGCCACGATTGCCGGTTTTATCGCGATACCCTGGGTACAATCTATTGCCCGGCAGCTTTCTCCAGGGAACGTACTATACACCGTCTTATACGTCAGTATGATATTCTTCTTCGCATATTTTTATACAGCCATAGTATTCAATCCCGTGGATATAGCGGATAACCTCAAGAAATACGGGGGGTATATACCCGGCATAAGGCCAGGCCAAAAAACATCGGAATATCTTTACCGGGTGTTATCCAGGCTTACATTAATAGGTGCGGTATATCTGTCGGTGGTATGTGTTATACCGACCTTGCTGATAGCAAAATTTAATGTGCCTTTTTATTTCGGTGGAACTTCTCTTTTGATAGCGGTAGGAGTCGCACTGGACACAGTTTCACAGATAGAGTCGCATCTGGTTACGCGGTCCTATGAGGGACTGCTAAAGAAGGGCAGGGTAAGGGGAAGGCGGGGCTGAAAACATATATAACAAGAAGAATACGCCTGTGATCTACCTGAAATCTCCAGAGGAGATAGAGAAGATGACCGAGGCATGTCGAGTAGTGGCGGAAGTTCTTGCGTTACTGAAAAATATGGTAAGGGTCGGAGTGACGACAAAAGAGATGGAGCTGTTTGCTGATGAACAGATCAGGGCCCGTGGTGGAAAGCCCGCATTTAAAGGGTACAGGGGCTACCCGGCGAGTATATGCACCTCCGTTAATGATGAGGTGGTACACGGTATCCCATCATCTGTTAAACTGGTTGAGGGCGATACTGTCAGCGTCGATCTTGGAGTTTACATGGACGGTTTCTATGGAGACGGTGCAGTGACAATGCAGGTAGGCAGGACGGACAGCGAGACCAGAGAATTAATTAAGGTTACCGAAGAGGCGCTGTATGTCGGCATAGATAATGCTGTTGAGGGCAACCGTGTATCGGATATATCCCATGCCATACAGAAACATGTTGAAAACAAAGGATTCTCCGTTGTAAGGCTTTTTGTAGGACATGGTATCGGCAGAAAGCTGCATGAGGAGCCCCAGATACCCAACTATGGTTCGCCTGACCATGGCCCGAGACTGAAAGCGGGAATGACGCTTGCGATAGAACCGATGGTCAATGCAGGGTCATACGAGGTAAAGATACTTGATGACGGCTGGACTGCGGTAACGATAGATGGCAGGAAATCGGCACATTTCGAGCATACGGTTCTTGTGACATCGAACAAACCTGAAATCTTGACTAAATGTACATAAAAAAACTATAATTAAGGGTTATATGGCTAAAGAAGATAATATTGAAGTACAAGGGACTATTGTAGATACGTTACCCAATGCGCGGTTCAGAGTGGAGTTGGAAAACGGTCAGGTAGTGCTGGCTTACGTGTCTGGTAAAATGAGGATGCACTTTATTAAAATTTTACCTGGGGACAGAGTGACGGTTGAATTGTCGCCCTACGATCTTTCAAAGGGAAGGATAACATACAGATTTAAATAATTTATAAAAAGAGGTAGTTATGAAGGTTCGTTCATCAGTAAAGCCTATATGTTCTAAATGCATAATTATAAAAAGAAAAGGTATTGTGCGGGTAATATGTGAAAATCCCAGGCATAAACAGAGACAGGGATAAACAGTTATAAGGTCGGGGTGAGAGCATGTTGCTGCAACTCCGTACTGTAAAAGGAGGTTTAATTGGCTAGGATCGCGGGTATTGATTTGCCGAAGAATGAGCGTATTGAAATCGGGCTGACGCGTATTTTCGGAATAGGCAGGACACTTTCCAAAAAGATACTGGAAGAAGTAAAGGTCGACCTTAACACCAGAGTTAAAGATCTTAAAGAAGAAGATGTTATAAAGATCAGGACAGTGATAGACAGGGACTTCAGTGTCGAGGGCGATTTGAGACGTGATATAGCAATGAATGTGAAGAGACTGAAAGATATCGGATGTTACCGGGGTCTCAGGCACAGGTCCGGCCTCCCTGTAAGAGGGCAGAGGACCAAGACGAATGCGCGTACAAGAAAAGGGCCTAGAAAGGCTGTTGTCGGAAGAAAGAAGGAGGCGTAATCAATGGCTCAAAGAAAAAAAGGGGTCAAGAAGGCCAAAAAGAATATTTACAGCGGAGCTGCTTATATTCAGGCGACGTTTAACAATACAATAGTAACAATCACTGACCCGCACGGTGCTGTTGTCACATGGTCAAGCGCCGGCAATCTCGGATTCAAGGGATCAAGAAAAGGGACTCCGTATGCCGCGCAGATGGCGGCCGAGGCAGCAGCCAAAAAGGCCATGGATTGCGGTATGAAGCAGATTGATGTATATGTTAAGGGTCCGGGTGCCGGAAGGGAATCAGCGATAAGGTCTCTTCAGTCGGCCGGTCTGGATATTAATTTAATAAAGGACGTTACCACCGTTCCTCATAATGGATGCAGACCGCCAAAGAGGAGGAGAGTTTAATTGGCACGATATACGGGATCTCAATGCAGAATATGCCGCCGGGAAACGGAGAAGCTGTTTCTCAAGGGTGACAGGTGTTTTACAGAGAAATGCGCCGTGGAGAGGAGACAGTATCCTCCCGGTCAGCACGGACAACGACGCAGTAAATTGTCGGAATATGGGATACAGCTGAGAGAAAAACAGAAGGTGCGTAAGATGTATGGGGTTCTCGAAAAACAGTTCCGGAATTATTTTAAAAGTGCCGAAAAGAAAAGAGGCGTAACCGGGGAAATCCTGCTGCAGTTGCTGGAAACCCGTCTGGACAATATAGTTTGCAGAATGGGCTTTGCTCCCAACAGGAACAGCGCCAGGCAGCTCGTAAATCACGGACATTTTCTGGTTAACGGCAGGAAGGTCAATATCCCGTCCTTCAGTGTCAGGGTTGGTGATCTCGTTGAAGTGCGGGAATCGAGCCGTAACCTTGCTCTGATAGGCGATAGTCTGTCCGGAAACGAACAGAAGGGTGTTCCAGCGTGGATAGAAATGGATTTTCAAAACTTCAAGGGTAAACTGTTGCAGATACCTTCAAGAGATGATATTCAACTTCCCGCCCAGGAGCAGTTGATTGTTGAGCTTTATTCTAAATAAAGTGGATGAGTAATGGTTAAGAGTTGGGAAGACTCCCTCAACTATATTAAGTTGTAATAAAATACAAATTTTAGGCATGGGAGGCCTTATGAACCTAAAGAAAAAAGGCTTTCAATTACCTGAGAAGATCAGGTTTGATGAAGAAACGCTTAGTAACACGTATGGAAAGCTTATAGCGGAACCACTCGAACGTGGTTTCGGTACCACAATCGGAAATTCATTAAGGAGGGTTCTCCTATCTTCGATTGAAGGCGCGGCGGTAACAGCGGTTAAAATTCAGGGCGCGCTTCATGAGTTTTCTAATATCGACGGCATTAAGGAAGATGTTGTCGATATTATTTTGAACCTGAAGAAGTTGAGATTTAAATTTTACGGGGAAGGCGAGAAGATAGCGACGTTCAAACTGAAAGGACCGATGCTCGCAACAGGCAAGGATCTTGACTGTGATTCTTCTGTTGAGGTGTTGAATCCCGATCAGGTTATAGCCACGCTTGACAAGGGCGCTACCTTTGATGTGGAACTGTATATCAGAAGCGGAAAAGGTTGTTATTTCGCTGAATTGGGCAAGGAGGATCTGCCTGTCGGCATGATCGCTGTTGACACGGTTTTCACGCCAATAAAAAAAGTTAATTTCCATATAGAAAAAGCAAGGGTAGGCAGGTCTACGGACTTCGACAAGCTTGTAATGGAGTTATGGACTGACGGTGGGACCACGCCGGAACAGGCAATTTCACAGTCTGCCTCAATAATTGTTGAACATATGGATCTGTTTCTATTCGACGAAAATGTTGAAGAAGAGGATCCCGAAGAGTTCGTTCCCGAGGAACCTGTTAATGAAGTGGTTACCGAAAAAAGTGAATCATCACTCAATGATAACCTGTACAGAAATGTTGATGAACTGGAGCTTTCAGTCAGATCATGTAATTGCCTGAAGAATGCTAATATTAAGACGATAGCGGAACTTGTTCAGAAAACTGAACCGGAAATGCTCAAGACAAAGAACTTCGGCAGAAAATCGTTGAATGAAATAAAAGCGATATTGGTCAAAATGGGACTTCATCTGGGAATGAGACTGAGACAGGAAGCCCCAAATAAAGAAGAAACGGTATAGTCCGGAGGATAAACAGGAATGCGTCATAAAGTTGATGGTAGATTATTTGGAAGAACCTCTAACCAGAGGAGAGCGCTCTTAAGAGGCCTAGTCACATCTCTATTTGAACATCAGAGAATAGAGACGACAGTGGCAAAGGCGAAAGAGACAAAGAGGATTGCTGAAAAAATGATAACCTTTGGAATAAAGGGAGACCTGCATTCCAAGAGACAGGTTTTCTCGTATGTTTTTGACAGGGAAGTGGCCTCCAGGTTTTTCAAGGAGATTGCGCCGAGATTTTCGGGGAGAAACGGTGGATACCTGAGAATAGTTCAGACCAGGAACAGGCTGAAGGATTCAGCTGCGATGGCTGTGCTTGAATTTATTGACTATGAATCGATAAAGCAGCCTAAGGGCAAGGCTAAAAAAGCAGTAAAGTCCGAAGCCGAAAAATCCAGTTAGGGACCTATATATTAGTGAATGATCTGCTTATAGTAATCGGACTAGTCGTAGTATGGATAGTTCTGCAGTTCATAGTGTTTCCAAAGCTGGGAGTGCCCACGTGAGGGGTTCCGCGGAAAGGCTCGGGTGGGGCTGAAAAAAAGTGTGGTAAATGAAATGGGTGGATTAGATGCTTTCTGATCGTTCCTTGATTGGTTTATGTTGTTTTTTCTGACCCACTTCATTTATTAACAACTTTTAGCCTGATTCAGCCTCTTTTAATTGTGGAGTCGTATACGTGCCGGTGTTCATATATATCCCTTTTCGTTAATAAGCATATCTTTTTTAGTTCTTCAGGTTTATCAGTGGGTATATTTTCAGCGTTTATCACCTGAATTATCGCGGTCATTGCCTCAGTTTGTACCGTCAGTTATTCCGGTGGTCCGCCTCTCTTTCATTCCCTCGGTCCACACATCAGTCATTCTCGCGGTTTTTTGAGCGGGTCGACGCGACTCTCGCGAGGACTTACATCGAGAATCCAGTGTTTTCAATGCGTTCCTGATACCGGATCAAGCCAGCCATAACAACAAAAGTTTTTTATAAGTTCTGGATGCCCGATTACAGACTTCTGGCATGACAAATATAACAATTTGGGTCTTCAGAGAATTTTCCGGGTAGATCACAATAACTCCAGGTTTCCTCAACTCCGACCGGGATTTTAATACATCTAAATATATGAAGGATTGGAAATATCTATTGCTGCGGACAATTTTATCAGAATTAACTATTTGAAAATATGCAAAAAAACAGTTATCTTTATTGATCTGTATGAGAATCGAGATCGCAGGCGGGAATGACGGACATATCAAAACCGGCGCCCGAATTCTATGAGCAATCAGGAGGAATAATGATTATTGATGCCAGAGGGCTTGGATGTCCCAAACCGGTTCTATTAGCGGAGGAAGAACTGAATAAAATTGATGAAGGTATAGTCGAGGTGCTTGTAGATAACGAGGCGTCTACTGAAAACCTCGGAACGTTTTCGCGTAAGAACGGTTTTTATTTAGAGACCTCAAAAGAGAATAATTACTGGCGAGTCAAGCTTGTAAAGGGGCACGTCGGTGATGTTGTCGGCGATGAAAGGAGACCGGATGCGGGACGCTCGGCAGAGAGCACTGGGGAGCAGGAGACCAAAATGAACCTGCTGCTTGTAGTAGGCACCGATTCAATAGGCAAGGAAGAGGAACTGGGTAAGACCCTGATGAAGGGTTTTTTTGAGACGATGAAGGTGACGGGAGAGATACCGGATATGATATTTTTTCTGAATGCGGGGGTGAAATTAACCACACTCAATACGGATATCGTCCCGGTCCTTCAAGAGATCGAAGCTATGGGAGTCGAGATATTCTCCTGCGGGACATGCCTTAAGTATTACGGACTGGAATCCGGGTTGAAAGTCGGCTATAGCGGCACAACGAACCATATTGTCGAGGGCATGATTGATTTCAGAAAGATAGTCTGGATCTGATTTTGTCCGTATTGTCCTGACCGCTCCCCCTGGCACTTCCGAATGTTTTCTCTGGATAAAGGGGGCTGCCGGCATGGTGTGCCGGTTCCGCTTATTTCAGGAAAAAATTATGTTACTATATTTATAGTAAGGCGGGAATGATCATGTAATCCCGTATTATTAATTTTTCCCAAAATACAAATCAGATCATTAAGGTCATTCTGCTATGAGAAAAACTCTGATTAATACTATAAAAAGAATTGATCAAATTCTTATGCCGGGTTTTATCGGCCTCTTTGGAGACAGGCCCTCACTCATCACAATCCTTTTCCATGGATTGTTTAATAATAGAAGAGAGATCGGGATGAATATTGCGGACCCCCAACAAGGAATAACATTAGAGTATTTCAGGCGGATTATCGGGTATTTTTCGGATAATGGTTATATATTTGTTTCCCCGGATGATATTCCGGACGGACTGGATATGTCAAAAAGATATATTTTAATCACATTTGACGACGGGTACTTTAATAATTTAAACGTGATGCCGGTTTTAAAAGAGTTTGAAATACCGGCGATTTTTTTTATTTCGACAAACCATGTAGAGAACGGTAAGGCCTTCTGGTGGGACATTATATACAGGGAACGAGTTAAGAAGGGCATATCCCTGGAGCGAATTGCCGAAGAACAGGAACAACTGAAATCGAGGACCCATGATGAAATTGAAGCATATATAGTAGCAAATTTTTCATCAAACTCACTGAAACCGGTATCTGATATCGACAGGCCTTTTACTCCCGATGAGTTAAGGGCTTTTTCTGAAGAAAAATATGTATTTTTGGGCAATCACACCAGCGACCATGGGATTTTAGCAAATTATACTGAGGGTGGAGCAAGATCACAGATTCTTGGCGCTCAAAAGACTTTGTTTGAAATGACGGGCCTGCTCCCATCTGCTATCTCGTACCCGTGTGGCAGCTATACTGGAGAAGTTATTAAGATCGCGAAAGAGATTGGGTTGCGGTCGGGGGTTACCGTAGAAAGCAGGAAGAATTATTTCCCGATTGGTCCGGCGGGTGATGATATTATGAAGCTTGGCAGATTTACTTTATGGGGTGGAAGTGATCTTATAGACCAGTGCCGTTTTTATCACTCCGAGTTTTCATTATATAAAAAGTACAGAACGATCAGAAAGAGATTGAAGTAAGTCTTTAAGATTTCTCCGGCCGTCGAAATGACAATAAGCAGAGCCAGGCAGTTAGCGGTTTATCAGTTATTATTTTCCTCTGTTTTTATATAGGGCTGAACTATGACTGGGGAAGATTGGTGCCATCTGATTTTTTTCGGCACTTTATTTTTACTGAACTGCTTGTCCTTATTCTTATGAATTTATTAAAATACATGAAATCGTAGTTACTAAGGTCGATCTTGTCTGAATACAAGTCGAAAGCCTGCTTGTTAGTCTTTTGCGCGGTAGAATATTGATGTTTGCCGTGAATTGCTTTTAAACAATACTTCCGGAAGAGTCGTTTGAGGTACAGGAATGAATACCGTTAATCATGAGCTGGAGAGTGTTTTAAAGAAAGTGCCTCAATATACCAGGTTGAAACGCCACGTCTCAACACTGCTATCTCACAGCACTATAAAAAAGCTGACAAATTTGGCATTGGTCGAGCTACAACGCAAGATGCGGAGAACAAAAGTCTTCGGGTATCCTTATTTTATAATTGTCGAGACCGGCAATATTTGCAACTTGAGATGTCCCCTCTGTCCCACTGGACTAAGGAAAGAGGGTGTAGACAGGAAATTTGTCGGATTCGATGATTTCAGAAAGATTATTGACCGTTTTTCCAGTTATGCTTATGAAATCACCTTGCATAACTGGGGGGAACCTTTTCTGAACCCTGACATATTAAAGATGATAAAATATTGCTCCGATAAAAACCTGGGCACTAATTTAAGTTCAAACCTTAATAAATTTCCTTTTAACGCGGAGGACCTCATCACGTCCGGACTTGAATACCTGGTGATTTCCCTGGACGGTGCTACTCAGGATATATACAGTAAGTATCGTGTGGGTGGTGATATCGCCGCCGTGCTGAATAATCTGAGATCCATTATCGAAAAGAAAAAGGCACTAAAGAGCAGAACGCCTTTTATCGAATGGCAGTTTCTGGTCATGAAACATAACTATCACCAGATTGAGGAAGTTAAAAGGATGGCTGATGAAATTGGTGTCGACCTGATAAGGTTTATTCCTGTCGGACTCCCCTTTGACGCTGAAGGTAAAAGGGATTTGGCAGGGAAGTGGTATCCTTATATCCATGCTGATGACGGGGACAACTATATTGAGGAGAGATTTCTGCAGAAACCGATCAATGGCGGCTGTTTTTATCTTTTCAGGTCCGTAACAGTAAACCCTGTTGGAGTGATAGCGCCGTGCTGTGCGGTCTGGAAAACCGGGGATAATTTTGGAAATATGCTGGACAGGGATTTTCTGGAAATCTGGAATAATGATTTTTATCAGAGTGCCAGGGCGTTATTTTCGAATAAGAGAACATCTGTAAGGAACTGTTGCAGCCGGTGCAATCTGTTTTATAAATTTCAATAATGACCCGGGAGATTTTTATGCCCCAACAAAAATTAACAATATTAATTATAAGCTTTAATGGTTGGCGATATCTTGACTCCTGCCTGAACTCCATACTGGCCTCGGGGTCCCATTTTTTTGAGATAATTGTGATCGATAACGCATCGGTGGATGGGACCCCCGAAAAACTCAGGAATAAGTATCCCTTTATACGGTTGATCCTGAACCCCTCGAATGTTGGGCACACCCGCGCAGTAAATCAGGGTTGCAGACTGGCGGATGGAGACCGCATTCTTCTTCTGGATGCGGACACGGAGCTGCGCGCTGACGCCATTAAACAAATGTCGATGTTACTTGATGAAGATCCCGGGATCAGCATGGCTGCTCCGCGAATTCTGAACTCTGATGGGACTATCCAGGAAAGCGCGCGGAACTTCCCTTCTGCGTTGAATGGAATTTTCGGACGCCAGAGCGTGCTGACCAGGCTTTTTCCCAATAACCCTTTCTCTAGCCGGTATCTGGCAAAATACAATTATGGCAAACAGATCCCATATCAGGTGGAACATATTTCTGCGGCCTGCATGATGTTCAGCAAGTCACTTATTGAGACCGTCGGAGAATGGGACGAAGGATATCATTCATATTGGGTTGATGCCGACTGGTGCAAGCGCCTTCAGGAGGCCGGAAAGACCATTTGCTGTGTCCCCAGCGCTGTTATAATACATCACGAGCAGATAAGCCGTTTTCTGAGAAAAAGCCCTGTCAGGATAATAAAATTTCATACCGGGGCCTATAGGTTTTACAGGCTGCACTATACAAAGGGGAGATGGGACCCTCGCAGCCTGGCCGCGGGGATTTTACTGTCCGGGAGATTACTGGTTCTCCTTGCAATAAATGTTTTTAAAAAGTCTCCAGGGTCACACATGGATCCGCTTTCACAACGTAAACCGGAAGATGACTGAGCTTAAGACCCGTTGTTCGGCGGGTGTTTTCAGCCCCTTTGATCCTGACGGCATAACGCCTGATTCAGTCGTAGCCATACGGAAAACAGGATAATATGTCTCTGTCTTCCCATAACGTCTTTCTTTGCCGGTAACATTGAGATTGGCGGGCTGCCTAATTATCAAGGTGGATTTCTTTGATACCAGGTTCAAGCCGCTGACGGTAAAGACAAGGATCGACAACTGAAACCATTTTTTCGGTGATGAGTGTATTTCCCAGAAATTCATTAATAGCGGGGATATATTTGTCCGGATTTTGTACGAGATCATTATAGTTGAAATCGATTTTTTTGATGTTCGGCTGTTTTTTCAGCCACTGGTCAACCTGCCTTAAATGTTTCTGATAAATTACGGCCATTTCCCTGTCGCTGGCGGTATCCGTGTCTTCACGCCGATTGATAAGCATTTTTTTTTGTGAAGCCAGTATTTCCGGCATAGCCCGCTGCATGAATAATATTCTGTAGACATATATCGAGGGCAGATGCTGCAAAAACGCCGAGATTATCTTGATTACCTTGCCCTGAGCATCCGCTAACCATGCGCTATCGGCTTTAGTCAGTTGTTTGACACGTTCAAACTCATAGTAGCCTTTTGGATTGTCTTCATCGGCCTTTCTGATATTATCGGTGAAGGGACTTAATCCCCCGGCCTCGAGCATTTTCATCATAAGTGAAGTGCCTGACCGGGGCAAACCCGAAACGATAATTATATCCCTGCCGCCCCTGTATTTTTTGAATATTTCCAATAAACTTTTCATATTTTCCACCAAAAGGGTTATGATGCTACCTGATTATCATTCAGAGATTTTACCATATGGTTCCGTAAAAATAAAAAAGGGCAGGGGTTGTAGCCCCTGCCCGGACGAATTTATTCTGTTTTGAGGTCTGTTAGAACAGACCTTTTACCTTGCCTGAGGTTGTATCTACGTCTATTCTGCGATACGCAGGATCGGAAGCCGTCCCAGGCATAAGCTTAATCGCGCCGGCGACCGGCACGACAAATCCGGCTCCCTTGTAGGTCAGGATGTCTCTTATGGACAGTTTCCATCCTGTCGGTACACCCTTAATGTTTGGATTATCAGACAGACTGAGATGTGTCTTAACCATGCATATACCGAGTTTGGCTATCTCCGGGTCTTCTTCCAGTCTTTTAGCCTTTGTCAGTGCCTCGGGACTGAATTCGACGCCGTCAGCGCCATAGACGTCCTCGGCTATCATTTCTATGCGGTGTCTGAGCGGAACATCCAGATCATAAAGAAATTTAAAATCATTCGGCTCGTTACACGCGTCAACTACCGCATCGGCAAGTTCAAGTGCTCCGTCTCCGCCATACTGCCAGTGTTTTGAGACGGCGACTCTTGCCCCTGCCTGTTCAGCGAGGCGTCTGACGGCCTTTATTTCGTTTTCCGAATCAGTATAGAATGCGTTTACGCAGACGACGGGGTTGATTCCAGCCTTTTTGGCTGTGTTGATATGATGAATAAGGTTACCGCAGCCCTTTTCTACCCATCCCACGTTCTCTTTCAGATATTCTTCCGGCATCGGCTTCCCCGGCACTGGTATCGGGGCACCGCCGTGACATTTAAGCGCCCTTATTGTGGCCACAATAACTGCGGCGTTAGGCTTAAGTCCGGAAAATCTGCATTTAAGGTTCCAGAATTTTTCGAAGCCTATGTCTGCGCCGAACCCGGACTCTGTAAGGTGATAATCGCCCAGCTTCAGGCCGATCCTGTCGGCAATGATCGAAGATTGTCCTATCGCGATGTTCGCGAACGGGCCTGCGTGGACAAAGACAGGCTGTCCTTCTATTGTCTGCATGAGGTTGGGATTGAGGGCCTCGACCATCCATGCCGTCATGGCGCCGGCGACTTCGAGGTCTTCCGTTGTTACGGGATCACCGTTTTTATTGTATGCAACCACGATCTTTCCCATCCGTTCGCGCATGTCCTTCAGGTCGGTGGCAACCGCAAGTATCGCCATAACTTCCGATGATACTGCTATCGCGAATCCGGAATTCATCATGAACCCGTCCATTTTATCTCCAATGCCGATAATCATATTACGAAGAGACTGGGCACAGAAGTCCATGATCCATTTCATCTCGACGTTCCGGGGATTGATGTTCAGCCGTTTCAGCCCGCGTTTTGCCAGCTGTTCATCGTTATAATTGAACTCATGCTGTATCCGGGCAGTGAGCGCGACCATAGCAAGGTTATGCGCGTTCATGATCGCGTTAATGTCGCCTGTAAGCCCAAGCGAGAAAGGTGTAAGTGGTATGCACTGCGAAAGGCCGCCGCCAGCAGCCGAGCCTTTAATATTCATGGTTGGACCGCCGGAAGGCTGTCTTATGGCAGCGACTACGTTTTTCCCTCTTTTGCCGAGGCCCTGGGTGAGACCCATGGTGGTTGTTGATTTGCCTTCTCCCAGAGGCGTCGGGGTGATCGCTGTGACATCGACGTATTTACCGTTCGGTTTGTCTCTGAGACGATCTAATATTTTGGCGAAATCCACCTTTGCGACATAATGTCCGTGAGGCAGGAGTTCTTCCTTTTCAAGTCCCAGCTCCTCACCGAGTTGATATACTGTTTTCATCCGGGTTTCTGCTTCCTCCGCAACTTCCCAGTCAGCGTGTTTTATTGGGTCAAGTGCCATTTCTCTAAAAACCTCCTCTTTCTTTATAGATTTGTCTATATAAACCCGTTGATCTTCAGTAACTGATCAGGGCATTTAAGAATTTGTCATTCATGCGCCTGAGGTTTTTGCACATGACAAGCGCTATCTTTTTCATTATTTTGAATGCTATGGGTGATGCGTCTTTCTCCAGTTTCTCAAATTCGTTTACGGCTATAAGCAGGATCTCGGTGTCTTCGACCGCGACCGCGATGGCTTCATGGCGTCTCTTTTCGAGGATCGAAAGTTCGCCGAAAAAATGCTCGGGAGCCAGAATTGCAAGTGGCTGTTTCCAGCCGTCAGGCGTGACCTTTGCTATTTCAACCCTGCCGGATTTTATCAGGTAGAGGCCTTTTGTGTCCTCTTTTTCGCTGAATATCTGCTCACCTTTTTTGAATTTAAGTTCCTGTATAATCTTTGAGATTTCAGCTAATTCGCGCGTATCGAGATCTTCGAAGAGAACCTGTTTCCTCAATGTCTTGATCATTAATATGCCTCCGTTTGTCTACTTTGTTCTATTTTTTTATCGGCTCTATTTTTACCGCACAGACCTTCAGCTCGGGTATCTTGCAGATGGGATCAAGTGCCGCGTTTGTCAGTATATTGGCTGCCGCTTCCTTGTAATGAAATGGGATAAATACAACCCCTTCCAGAGG